>Ga0209096_1000693_pt1 | contig 42248 bp, 17 predicted proteins | sample AD_UKC034_MetaG_FD_184407 | JGI IMG/M metagenome (GOLD analysis project Ga0209096, IMG submission 184407) | Active sludge microbial communities of municipal wastewater-treating anaerobic digesters from USA - AD_UKC034_MetaG (SPAdes) (version 2) | ecosystem: Engineered > Bioreactor > Anaerobic >...
CGGTATCTAGTCATATAACTAGATACCACCAGGCCCGGAAGCTGTCAAGAGGCGTTCCCGCTCCACTCTCCCTCGGTCATTCCGCCAAGTTCGCTTGCGAACCCGCCCAGATTACTATGAAATGGCCAAACACCAGACCCGCGACCTCGAGTCCCTGGGAGGCCGCCTACTTCCTTCTTCTGGTTCCTCTTCTCCTGAGCCCGCCCGGAGGGCGGACGAGCCCACCGTGACCGTCCGCACGTCCTCAGCGGAAGCAACACACGCCTGGCGCAGGGAGTACGGACCCTCCACCGCGTGCGAGGACGCTAACCCAACTTTCGCAGATTTCGGCGATTTCCGGAAATCTCGGCGGCGGAATCGGGGCTGGCGGCAGCGGGAACGCGGGTGGCGGCGGAGAAGGTCGTGTAGTGCAGACCTACCCTCTGGAATACCGCGGGTCTGGTGTGGTATTCCTGGGTCAGGATGTATCTGCGTTGCCATTCACGGAAGAAGAACGGCAAGCGGCACCGGTACTGGAGCGTCGTGGAATCGCGGCGTGGGGGCCGCGGCGAGCCGGTGCAGCGGCAGGTGCTCTATCTCGGCGAGATCAACGACAGCCAGGAGGCAGCCTGGCGCAAGACCATTGCGGTCTTTGACGAAGACACACGCCAGACGGAGCAGCTCGCGCTCTTCCCCGCGGATCGGCCGATCCCGCCGGACGAAGCCAACGCCCTCGCCGTCGTGCTGACGGAACTGCGGCTGCGTCGTCCGCGCAGCTTCGGTGATTGCTGGCTGGGCTGTTTGCTGTGGGATGAACTCGGTCTGTCGGACTTCTGGGACCGGCGGTTGGAGTCGCAACGCGGCGACGTGGGTTGGCGGAAGGTGCTGCAACTGCTGGTAGTGAACCGGCTCTGCGCGCCGGGTAGCGAGCTGGCTGTGCACGCCCGCTGGTTCGACCGCAGCGCCATGGACGAGCTGCTGGGCACGGACTTCGCCGTGGCCGGCAAGGATCGGCTGTACCGCTGTCTGGACCACATCCTGCCCTACAAAGATGACCTCTGTCGGCACCTCACCGAGCGTTGGAAAACGTTGTTCGATGCTTCGTTTGACGTCCTGCTCTACGACCTGACCAGCACCTACTTTGAGGGGCTGTGCGCAGAGATTCCCAAGGCCAGGCACGGCTACAGCCGTGACGGGCGGCCGGACTGCCGGCAGGTGGTGATCGCCCTGGTGGTGACGACCGACGGCTTACCGCTGGCCTACGAGGTGCTGGCCGGCAACACGGCCGATCACACGACGCTGGCGGACTTCCTGGCGAAGATCGAAGCCTTGTACGGCAAGGCCCGGCGGGTGTGGGTGATGGACCGTGGCGTTCCTACGGAGGCCACGCTGGAGCAGATGCGTCGGGAGGGGGTGGCCTACTTGGTGGGCACCCCGCGGCGGCAGTTGAAAAGGCTGGAACGGGAGCTCATCAGGCGGCCGTGGGAACAGGTGCATACGGGGGTAGAGGTGAAACTCCTGGAGCAGGAAAGTGAGCTGTATGTCCTGGCCCGCAGCGTCGACCGCCGGCGGAAGGAAACCGCCATCCGGCGGCGGCGGCTGAAGCGACTGGTGCAGGGACTCCAGCGGCTGCAGCGCCGGCGGATCAGCCGCGATACGTTACTCAAGAAGATCGCCCTGTTGCAGAAGGAAGCGGGGCCGTCGGTGTCGTCACTGGTGACGATCCGCGAGCCCCAACCGGAGGAGCCGGTGAATCGGGACACCTTCCGGTGTACCCTGGATCGTGCCGCTTGGCGTGCCGCTCGGGATCGTGACGGCTGTTATCTGCTCCGCGGTCATCTGCCCTGGGCGGACTTCCCCACGGGGCTGGACAAGCAGGCCTCGACCTTGTGGGCGTGGTACATGCAACTCGTGCAGGTCGAGGAAGCCTTCAAGACACTGAAGAGCGATCTGGCCCTCCGGCCGGTCCATCACCAGATCGAATCGCGCGTGGAGGCACACGTCCTGGTAGCGTTCCTGGGCTACTGCCTGACGGTGACGTTGCGGATGAAGCTGCGGCCCTGCGCTGCCGGTCTGACGCCGCGGGCGGTGCTGCACACCCTCTCGGCCGTCCAGATGGTGGACGTCGCCATCCCTACGACCGACGGGCGCGAACTGCTCCTTCGCCGCTACACCGAACCGGAGCCCGAAGCCGCGATGATCTTGGAACACCTGCAACTGGCCGTGCCTCCCCAGCCCCCGCCCCGCATCCGCGCTGGCCAGGCCAACCAAGCTGACCGTGGGGCGGATTGCGAACCCGGGTACGGGGCCACCGGCCCACCCACCATATCCACCCGGTCCGCGCCAAAAATGTAGTGCAGACCTATCCCCCCGCATCGGCCCTGGCGCCACCGTCAACGCCGGTCGCCTCGCCGATCTGCGAAAGTTGGGCTAAACACGGCCGGGGGGAGGGGGTCCGGACGTCGCAGACCCGGACTCGTCTTCGGCGGATGGGAGTGCGGGGCCGACGCGAAGTATACTGGGCGACGCAGAATCTCAAGTCTCGTTTGAGAATCCTGCCACGGCGCCCTCGTCCCTGGCCTGCCCGGACTCGGGGGCTTGGGCGCAGCCCTGATGTACACCCGCCGGCGGGCAGGCCGGCAGGGCGAGGCGGTGCGTTGCCTCACGGGTTCGCGTGCTACTGGGCGGCGGGCTCTCGTAATACCTGGGCCAGATTTCGGGGGGCGGGTCACAGACCGGGCCGCGGAAGCTTCCGGTGGCGTGGGTGGGCCTGTGGACGCGTCCGGACGCCACGCCCGATATCACCCTCGACTCGTACGCGCGTGGAACCAGAACGGGCACTGCCACTGCACCCTGACGGGCGATAACGTGCGGCAGATGTCCCTGCCTGCGCTGGGTGGGCGATGCGGTGCGGCGCCGAGCGGCCGGGCTGTCCCGCGTTGCCGGGCCGACCGATACCCAATAGCAGCGGTTGTATTCTCCAGCTTGGTGGTCGTTTCGGTGTCGTTGGCCCCTGGAGTGCGCTCCAGCGGACGGGAGAGCGGCCGCCGACACAGGTTTGGGGTTCGGAGTAGACCGTCATGAGTGCGAACGTGCAGGCCACGCCTCCCTCGGGGCCCCCCGCGGTGGAACGCGCGGAGAGCGGGCCGCCGGGGCAGACGGAACGGGTGTCCTCAGGTCCCTACGTGAAGGTCTTCGGCCCGGACATCGGGGTCGTCGAGTTTGCGTTGGGGGATAAGACACTCGCCATCGGCAGGGCCGACACGGCCGACATTCGCCTGCCGGATCCCCGGGTCTCCCGCGCGCACGCGCGGATTGCGTACCAGGAGGGGCAGTATCTCCTGGAGGACGTCGGTTCCAGCGGCGGTACCACTGTGAACCGCAAGCGCGTTGAGACACACGTTCTGCGCCACGGCGACACGGCCCAGATCGGGGCGTATGTGCTGCAGTTCCGTACTCACCGCGAGCTGCGCGGTGCCACCGCAGCGGCCCGGCAGGCCCGACTGTTGCTACACAGTGAGTTCTCCGTCCTGCCGTCGGGAATTCAACTGCGGTTCCGTCGGCTCGAAACCCCGCCGCGCGAGATTTTCACCTCCGGGGACACGCTGAGGATCGGGCAAAGCGGGCTGCTCATCCCGACGACGACCTCGATGGATGATTGCGTGTGTCTGGAATTGCAGCTTTCGTGGGGCGCCGACACGAAGACGACGTGCTACCTGGGCGAAGTGATGGGCGTCGTCGAAGAGGACGGGGTGCACTGGATGTGCGTCAAGCTTCACACCGTGTCGAGGCAGACGCACGAGTCCGCCGTGCGGGCAGGATACCCCGGGCCCTGGCTGGAAGCACTGGCCTCCTGAGGACGGGGGCAAGGCGGCACAGCGGCAATGTGGGGTCCCCGGTCCTCGAGCGGCGGACGTCGTTTGCAGGAGGGAGTCCGGCCCGCGCCACTCCGTGGAGTGGGTGAAGTGCGGCTATGAGTGAGACAGACCCAGCCTCCAAGCGAACCGGCACAACCACGCTGCGCAACGCCCTGCGGGAAAGCGAGGAGCGCCTGGACCTCGTCCTGCGTGGAAGCAACGACGGCTTCTGGGACTGGGACGTTACGACGGGGGAGTTGTTCCTGTCGGCACGCTGGTTGGAGATGCTGGGATACGCCGAGGCGGACCTGGAACCGCACATTCGGACGTTCGAGAACCTCTGCCACGCCGAAGACCTGCCGGGACTGCGGGAGGCGATGCGCGCCCAACTGAATGCCGGTGCAGCGCAGAAGATGGTGATCGAGCACCGCCTGCGCACCAAGTCGGGCGAGTGGAAGTGGATCCTGACCCGCGGCGCCGTCGGCAAGCGCGACGAGCACGCTCGGGCGCTGCGCATGGCCGGCACCGCCACCGACATCACCGACCGCAAACACGCCGAAGTGGAACTGCAGCAGCACCGTGATTTCCTCGACGAGATCGTGGCCCAGCGGACCGCGCAGCTTCAGGAAGCCAACGCCCAGCTTCAGTTCGACATCGGCCGGCGGCAGGAGGCGGAGAAGAGGCTGCGGGAAGCCAACGCCAAGCTGGCTGAAGCGCTCGAGCGGGAGAAACGCATTTCCGCGCAATTGAAGGTCGCCATGGAGGCGGCCGAGGCCGCCAACCGCGCCAAGAGCGAGTTCCTGGCCAACATGAGCCACGAGCTGCGTACGCCCATGACCGCCATCCTGGGGTTCGCCGAGGTCCTCCTGAAGCACGGCGACCTCGACCACGCCCCCGCGGAGCGCGTGGAGGCCGTCGAGACCATCCGCCGCAACGGCGAGTATCTGATGACGATCATCAACGACATCCTCGATCTGTCCAAGATCGAGGCCGGCAAGATGCGCGTCGAGCAGATCGCCTGTTCCCCCGTGCAGATCGTCAGCGAAGTGGCCGCGCTCATGCGGGTACGCGCCGAGGCCCAGAACCTGTCCTTCACCGTGGAGTACGCCGGGCCCGTTCCGGAGACCATCCAAACCGATCCGACGCGACTGCGGCAGGTTCTGATCAACCTGGTCGGCAACGCCGTCAAGTTCACCGAGGCCGGCAGCGTGCGTCTGGCGGTTCGCTTTGTTCCCGACGCCGGCGCGCCGCTCATGCAGTTCGACATCGTCGACACGGGCGTGGGCATGAGTCCTGAGCAGGCAACGGAGTTGTTCCAGCCATTCACCCAGGCGGACACCTCTACGACTCGTCGCTTCGGGGGCACCGGCCTGGGGCTGACGATCAGCCGCCGTTTCGCCGTGCTGCTGGGGGGAAACGTCACGGTAGTGGACACCGCGGTGCACAAGGGCACGCATATTCGCCTTGCCATCGCGGCGGGGTCTGTCATGGGCGTGAAGATGGTCGACCCCGGCACCGTGCGCCCCGCCCCCCCACCCGAGCCGGATAGGACCCCGGCGCCGGCGGCTGAGTTGTGCGGCTGCCGGGTACTGCTGGCGGAGGATGGTCCCGACAACCAGCGTTTGATCTCCTTCCTGCTGCGGAAGGCTGGGGCCGAGGTCAGCGTTGCCGAGAACGGGCAGGTGGCCGTGGACAAGGCCCTCGCGGCGCGCGGCAAGGGTCGGGCGTTTGACGTCATCCTGATGGACATGCAGATGCCCGTCTTGAGCGGTTACGACGCCACCGCGCGGCTGCGCGCGGAGGGCTACCGGGGGCCGATCGTCGCCCTGACGGCCCACGCCATGGAGGGAGACCGGGAGAAGTGCGTCAGCGCCGGTTGCGACGACTATGCCACGAAGCCCGTGGACCAGAAGCGGCTGATCGCCACCATTCGTGCCTTCCTGACGCCCACCGTCGGCGCGCGCTGACGCCGATTCCCAGTCCGCGCGGCCGCGCCCCGGTGCCGGCAACGTGCCCCGTCGCGCCAGTACGCTGGGACCACGCGTCGTCCGCACCTCGTTTAGAAGGCGCTCTCCCGGACGCCGACTCGGTAGGCGTACGTCACCAGCTCGGCCAGATACGATCGCGGCCCCGTGCGCAACCATACCGTTCCAAGCTGTCCGAGACGCACGGGCGGCGTGGGGCCGTCCACGGCCACTTCGACCGCGTAGTGGCTCTCCAGCATCTCCAGGCGTCCGTGGGCATTGGGAGCGACGGCGATGGCGCCGCGGGCCGTGGAAGCCAGGCCGCGGTGCTCCAGAAACGTCGTGCGCAGGGGGTCGACGTTCGTCACGACTCCGCCGACGCGCCCCGGGCCGGCGCTGGCGGTGAAGCGAACCCGGTCGCCGACGGCCAGGTGCGCTACGAGATCGTGCCTGACGTAGCAGACGACGCGCGGCACGTCGCTGCTTACGATCTTCCCGACCGCCTTGCGGGTGCCGATGGAGCTGCCGTCACGCAGGCTCTCGTCCCAGGCGACGACCACCCCATCCAGCTCGGCCACGACCCGCCCGGCGGCCCGGGCTGCCTCGATGGTCCGCAGACGTGCGGTGACTCGGGCGAGTTCCTCGGACTTCTGGGGCAGCAGCGCCCGTCGCCGCTCGTCGCTCTGGGCTACGGCCAGCTCGATGCCCAGCCGCTGCGCCTCCAGACGCGCCAGGGTGGCCTGGGTGTCCAGCTCCTGCGACTCGATGCGAAACAGCGTCTGCCCCTTCCGCACCGGGTCGCCGAGCGTGACCGCGAGGTCGCGGATCACGCCGCTGCCGGTGGCATAGACCGTCTGGCTGTCACGCGGCACGGTGGTAGCGGGTACGGCCGTCCGCCGGGGCAGCGGCAACCCCGCCCACAGCAGGAACACCCCAGCGCCTGTCGCGACGGCTGCCAGACGCAGGTTCCACCCCAGACGTTTGCAGCGGGCGACGATGCCGGCGAATTCCGCCAGAACCGGTTTGGCGACGAACACCCAGATGGCCACGACGAAGAGCACCGCGCCCACCAGCCGTGCCACCCAGACGTACATGAGCAGGGCGATGCCCAGATAGAGAAAGAGTCGGTAGGTCCAGGCCCCCACGGCATACGCCAGCAGGCATGTCCAGCGGCCGCGGGACTGCCCGACTTCAGGAGGTGGGACGTTCATCCCCAACAGGTACCGATGCAGCATCCAGCGGGCGGCGGCGAAGGAACGACGCTGCAGATTGTCGATCCCCAGCAGGTCGCTCAATACGTAGTACCCGTCGAAGCGTGCCGCCGGATTGAGGTTGATCGCCAGCGTGGAGAGCAGTGCCGTCGAGGAGAGGACGAAACAGATGCTCCGGAGTACGCCCGGGGGGCTGACGGCCCAGAGGCAGACGGCGAAGCCGGCCATGACGAGTTCGGTGAGCACTCCCGCCAGTCCGATCAGCAGGCGCTTCCGCCTGTCCCGCATGCGCCAACTGTCGGTGACATCCGAGTACGCCACGGGGAAGAGGAGCACGAACGCCACGCCCATGCTCGACACCCGGTTGCCCAGGGCCTTGGCCACGTAGGCGTGGGCCAGCTCGTGCGCGACCTTCACCAGCACCAGCGCCGCCGTGAAGCACCCCACGCCGCGCACGTTGAAGAAATAGGGGAACGTGGCGAGGTAGGCATCAAACCGCTGGAGCAGAAGCACCGCGGCGGCGAGCCCGACGAGGACGTAGGTCAGCAGCGCCCAGCGCCCCACGAGAGGTCGCACCCAGCCCACGGTCCGGGTCAGAAACGCATCCGGATGGACCAGCGGGATGCGCACGTACAGCAGCCCGCGGAGCAGCGTGTCCAGCGGGCCGCGGGAAGGCGAAGGGGGGTGCGCCCTTGCTTCGGGGCGGGCTGTTCCCCGAGCGGCGATGGTCAGCCCCCGATGCGACGCGTCCGCGCACAGACGCTGCACATCCTCGGCGGCCACCTTGATGGTCGTGTGCGCCGACAACTCCTTCAGCAGGCGGTCCAAGTCCACCGGCCGACGCAGTCGATTGAGAATCTGGCCCTGGACCCAAGTAGCCTGGTCGAAGGTGCCGTGCAGCGGGTCGTGGATGACGTACGTCGGCGCGCCGTCGGCGTCCTCCGGCCCGGGGAGCACCTCCACCTCCGGGCGCAGGAGCGGCAGCGGGGTTGTGGGTGACGTTGGCGCGGTCATGGTCATCGGCGTTCAGATTCCCAGGTGTCGGCGCGTCGTGGCCAGGGGGCGGCGCAGGAGCCAGTAGCCCAACGGCACTTCTTCGCCGTACAGGACGGCCGTCCCCTGCAACCCCATCCGCAACCCCGGCCCCGGATCGGACCACTCCGCCTCGGCTCGGAAGCAAGGCATGCCGTCTCGATCGACCTCGGCGCAGTTGGCCGTGAAGCACAGGCTGGCCGAACGCCGTGTGCGCGGATCGGAATCCAGCACGACGGCAATGGGCGCGTCTCGATCGAACTCGATGTTGTCGCTTTCGGGCAGCCAGACGCGCAGCTTGGTCCGCGTCGGGTCCACGACCATCATGAGCAACTCGCCCACCTGGACGGGTCGTCCGCGCCACTGGGAGGGGTCGTCGAACATCAGGGTGCCCGGCACCGGGGCCCGGACCTCCAGCCGCTCGACCTGATACTGGGCCGCCTGCAGCCGCACGCGTTCCTGCTCGAGCCGGTTCGCCAGCAGGGCGATGTCGGAGCGGGCCGCCGGGTCATCGAAGGCCTGCACCCGGGCGCGCTGCAACTCCGACTCGATGATCTGCACCTGCTGCCGCGCGATCTGGACCTCCTCGGTGGCGATGCGTTTGTCATACACCGCCAGCAGGTCGCCCCGTTCCACCGCCCGTCCGGGCAGCACGATGACCTCGTCCACGACGCCATTCAGTGGGGCGGTGACGGCCACCGGTTCCCGGGGCACGACCTCGCAGCGGGCCACGATCCGCAGTGGCACGCGCACGAAGACCAACGCGGCCAACAAAACCACCGCGGCCGTCAGCGCCACGGTGCCCTTGCGCGAGGTGACGCGGGCACGCCAGGGGTGCGGCAGACCGGTCACGCTACGCCACGCTACGCCGTACGCCTGGGCCAGCAGCTCAAGCCGCGGCAGCATGGCCGGGTTGAAACTGGCTTGACCCCAGCGCTCCAGCCACAGACCGGCGACCATGCGACCCCGCACTTTGAGCGGCAGCCACGCGACGGAAAGCCCGTTCGTGCGTTCAGCCAAAGGCACCCAGGCATCCTCGGGCCCCGGGAATGTCTGGGAACCCACGACGGCCGCGTGGTCCGGCGCCGGCAGGGCGGTGAGCAACGCTCGCCACTGGGCCGCCAAGGGGGAGCGCTCCGTCACGCCCGCTTGACCCGATACGCCGAGCAGTCTGGGGCCTCTTGCCGTCCAACTCCACAGGACCGCGCGGTCGTAGTGACAATAGAGGATGGAACGGTTGACGATGCGGAAGATCAGTTGTTGGCGACTGTCGCTCAGCCCCGCTTCGAGCGTGAGCTGCTGCAGGGCCGCGAGCGACTCGAACGCTCCCGCCGCCGCGGAAGATGGTGTCCGGTCGTCCACGTCAGCGCCCCCGAAGCTGGGTAAGGTCCAGCAGCCCGTTCATGCCGGCACGCAGTTGCCCGGCGGCGTTATCCACCTCCGCGTGCACCTCGAAGGTCGTGCTGACCGGGTCGAGGACCGCCGCGAGGTGCGACACCCGCAGGCGCACATTCGTGCCCGTCTCGGTAACCGCGAGGTCCAACTCCTGACCTACATGCAACGAACCGAACGCCGAGGACGGCAGGAGGAACTTGGCCAGCAGTACCCGATCGTCGATGACCTCCATGAGGGAGGTTCCCGGCTGGACGAACTCGCGGGCGTTGATGAGGACGCGTTTGACCCGGCCGTCCCACGGGGCGGTGAGCGTGCAATCCTGGAGTTGCTCGGTGGCAAGGTCGCCTTTGCCCTGGGCGACGGCCAGTTCGCGCCGCGCTCGGGTCACTTCCTCGGCCACGGTGGAATCCACGAGTTCACGGTTGGCCTGGGCGACGGCCACATCCCGGCGGGCATTCTCCAGGTCGATCTGGGCGGCGTGGTTGCCGTCGTACAGGTGCTGCGTGGCGAGCAGGTTGGCGTGGGCCGCCGCCAGCACCGCGTCGGCGTGCCGTTGGCGGGTCTTGTCGTCGGTGAGCTTCTGGACGCGGGCGACCTCGTTGCGGCAGGCCTCCAGGACCGCCTCCGCGGTCTGCCTGTTGACGCGGTAGGTGGAGTCGTCCAGTTGCAGCAGGGGTTGTCCGCTGTCGAACGGTTCGCCGAACTCCTTGTGGATGACCGCGACGCGTCCGGTTACCGCCGCCGAGAGGACCGCCTGTCGGCGCGGGGCGAGAATAACGGGGACGCGGTTGGCCGCGACCGCCGTGACCACACCCCCGGCGGGTGCATCGGTCGTGGCGACGCTGGGCGGTCGCGTGGCGTCAGCCGGCGGCCACCACCAGCCCGGCAAAATCAGGGGAAGCATCACGATGCCACGCATCACTTGGGTCTCTCCACAAACAAATGCCGGTCACGGGGCGCCGGCACCGTCCTATTCCCCAGTGGCATCGTCCGCCGTGCTTGCGGAGATGTCCGGCTCCAGCGCGGGACGCATGACGTCTTCGTTTTCCAGCGCGTCGTTCCAGGGCGGGTCCAGCCCGATGGTGTTCAGCAGGCGGGCCTCCGCGGTCATCAGGTCGGCCCGGGCCGACAAGTACCGCGCCCGCGCCCGCAGGCACTTGACCTGCTGGTCCACGACTTCACCCTCGTGCGACTTGCCCTCCTCGGCCTGTGTCCGCACGGCCTCCAGCAACAGGCGGTGCCTGTCCGCGATGGTCTGATTGATTGCGCACTGTGCCATCGCCTCCTGGTAGTCAATGAGCGCCAGGTGCAGTTGGGCCAGAATCGCCACGGCCAAGGCGACGCGCCGCGTGACGGTCAGCTCCGCCTGGAGCTTCGTGGCGCGGCGCTGCTGGAGCTGGTGCGGAATGGCCAGCAGGTCCCAGGAAGCGCGGATACCGACGGTGTTCCAGTCGTTGAACACCAGGAATCGGTTGCTGTCATAGTTGTACTGGAACAGTGCGGCCGGGCTGGGCAGCATCTGCGCGAGGGCGACATGGGCTTCGTCCCGCGAAATCGCGTGTTCCAGGTCCTTCTCGAACAGCTCCGGTCGGCGACGCAGGGCCGTCCACTCCAGGGCCTCGACGTCGTACGGTCGGGCCTCCACCGACGCGTCGAGGTCGAGCGACGCCAGGACGACGGGCGTCCCCGGCGGCAGGCCCATCAGCTTGGCCAGTTCGGTCCGGGCCTTGAGGTAATCGCGCTGGTAACGCCGCAACTCATCCTGCTGTTGGAGCAGCGCGGTCTCCTTGCCGAGCCCGTCCACTGGGGAGATCACCTTGTCTTCCATCTCCTGGCGGACCCGCGCGAGTCGGGCGGCGACCTGAGCGCTGATCTCCTCGGCCTGCCCCGCGGACTCCGCGGCCGTGACGGTCTGCCAATACGCCCGCGTCACCTGGAAGGCGAGGTCCTGCTGGACGCGCCGCTCGCGCTGGCGGGCTATCCACTCGCGGTCCGTCTGCTGCCGCGCTCGCAGGTAGGAGAGCCCGAAGTCCAGCAGGTTCCAGGTGGCCGACACGTCGAAGGTCCGCCCCCGTTTCTCCGTCGAAAACGACGGCTCCAGCGACTCCTCGCCGGTAGCGAAACTCTGCGAGGACGAGGCGTCGTAGCGATTCCGTTCTCGATAGGCCGCTCCGGCCAGCAGTGAGGGCAGCATCTTCAGCGTGGCCTGGGTGGCCAACTCGTGCTGCAACCGGCTCTCCTGGGCTGCCAGCCAGGCCTCGATGTTGTACTGAGCGGCATACGCCAAGGCATCGTCTAAGCTCAACGGAGTATCGGGCACCGGTGCCCGGGCGTGACAGACCTCCATGTCGAGCACGGCGTTCATCCGCCGCATCTGGTCGAGACCGGGCCGCGGCCGGCAGGCCGTGCCGGTCGTCACCACGACGATCAGAAGGGCCGCGGTGCCGCAGGTCCGGCGAGGCCAGGAAGTTGGCTGCGAAGCGGTCATACCCTGACGCCACCTTGCCGAGCTCGTGGTCCGCCCCACAGACGTCCCCGGCGGCTGCCGGAGAATCCGTCTGCGCGCGAGCAGACACCTTCGGCGCGCACGATGCCCGCCGCTGGCATGCAATCCAAGTCCGATATCGACTGCCAAGGTCCGCGAATGAAGCTGCGCAGGGTGATCTCGAAGCCGCGACGAACCGCCGATGTCGCCCAGCGCACCGTCGTAGACGATGAAGCCAGTACTGGAACCAGATACATGGCAGTGGGTCCGATAAGCTCACCAGGTGAGTCCGCCGTGCACGGCTCGAAGTCGCGTCATCTCCTTCAACTCGGCGAGGCGGAGCGGAGTTGCCTGCCGACCGGCCTGATGCGCCTCGAGGAGCGCATCGTGCTCGACGCCGCGGGTCTGGCCGACCATCGCCCCGACGGACACGGGGGTGATGGACACCACGGCTCCGCACCCGCGGGAGACGCAGCGACGTCGCACGCGCGGGGGGACGGTCACGACGCTGTTCACGCCGCAACGGACCAGACGCACTCTGCCGCGGGCGTCGGCTCCGCCGACGAGAACGCTCCATCAACCGGAATCATCGAGGAAGGAAGATTCACGCGACCGTCCGAGGGTCGGGACGCTGCGACCGGGCTGCCCCGGCTGCTGGACGGACTGCTGACCGGGCTGGGCGACGTACTGCGCGGGACCGCGGCCGCCGTGACGCGCCTCGTCGACACCTTGGCCGACGCCGTGGGCCGCCACTGGGGCCTGGGCACAGACGGTGCGGCACCGGGCGACGCGATCACCCCCGACCACGGGGACGCCCTGCCCGCCGCGGACGCGGTGGGGTCATCGTCCGCGGGCGAGGCTGATGCCGATCCCGCCGCAACGCAGGAAGCCGGTGAGGCCGTCTCCGTTCTGGCGATCTCGACCTCGGTGGATCAGGCGAACGTGCTGGCGGCGGCCGCGCGGGAGGGTGTGCTCACCACCACATTCGATGGCGCACACGGCACGCCGGACGCGCTGCTCGAACAGTTGCACAGGCTGCTGGGTGACCACCAGGCGACGAACATCGCCCTGGTCACCAACGGTCTGGGCGCCGGCCGGTTCGACCTGACGGGCGGTGTGTCCGTTGACCTCGATGCCTTGCTGGACCCGCAGATACAGGCGTTCTGGCGCGGTCTCGCGGAGATGGTCACGCCGGGCGGGCGAGTGGACCTGCTCGCCTGCGACGTGGCCGCCACGGTACACGGGCGGGCGCTGCTTCATGGCTTGGAGCACCTGACCGGCCTGGACTTCGCGGCCTCCACGAACAAGACCGGCAACGCCGCGGCCGGCGGCGACTGGGTGTTGGAAAGGGGCGGTATCGACGCCGCCTCCGCGTATTTCGATCCCGAGCCCTTGGCCCACTTCGGCCGGTTGCTCGGCGACCTCATGCCTTCGATTACCGACACCGATCCGGGCCACACGGCCATCGGTGGCGGGGTGGCGGTTGTGGTCGACGCCGGCATCACCGTAGACGACGGCGACGGCGGGATCGACACTCTGGAGGGCGCCGCCGTCCGCATCACGACCGGCTTCCAGGCCGCGGAGGACGAACTCTCGTTCAATGAAGCGCTTGCGACCAGTTTCGGCATCTCCGGGTCCTACAATGCCGCTACGGGCGAGCTGCTCCTCTCCGGCGCGGCGTCGGCGGCCGAGTACCAGCAGGTGCTGCGGACGGTGACCTACCGGAACACGAGTGTCACGCCGGATACTACCGCTCGTATCATCCTGTTTGTGATCGGCGATGATTTCGATGACCCCGGCGCATACAGCTATTTGGCGCAGACCGGCCATTACTACTGTATCAGCAGCAACAAGTTGGTTTGGGCGACAGCCGATTCGAACGCGTCGGGGAGCACCCTTGGTGGTTTGACTGGGTATCTTGCAACTGTCACCTCCGATGCGGAGAACGGTATTGCCACGAACGGCGAGGGGGACACATGGTTGGGCGCAAGCGACGCGACCACTGAGGGTGAATGGTTCTGGGTCTGTGGCCCCGAAGCCGGAACGCAGTTCTGGCAGGGTGATGAATCCGGCTCTCCTGTCGGCGGCATGTATGAAAACTGGAAAGATGGTGAACCAGACGGCGGAGCCTCCAACAATTTTGTCATGATCAAGGCGGATGGCTTCTGGGAAGACAAGGAGGGAACCAGCGAGAACTACTATGTCGTTGAGTACGGAGGTTTGGCCTCAGACGCGGAAGGACAGCTTACTGCCAGCGTGAGCGTGAATGTAGCCGCACCGACCGGCCCGCCCACCATCACCGATACCGACCCGGGCAATACGGCCACCGGCGGGGCCGGACCGGTTGTCGTGGACGCCAACATCTCGGTGACAGCCGGTGACGCGGGCAACCTGACCGGGGCGGCGGTTCGGATCAAAACCAACTTCGTTTCCGGCGAGGATGTGCTGGCGTTCGACGAAGTCCTTGCCGCCGGGCATGGCATCACCGGCGCATACGACGCGGGGACCGGTGAGCTGCTGCTCTCCGGCAACGGCTCCGCGGCCCAGTACCAGGAAGTCCTCCGGACCGTAACGTACGAGAACACCAGCGCCGCACCGGACACGACCGCGCGGGGCATCATGTTCGTGGTGGGCGACGACTTCGGCACCTGCAACTACAGCACCGACACGGGACACTACTACGAATTCGTCAACGACGCAGTACGACCGGATGACGCCGAGACAGCCGCCGATGGCAGCATACTCTACGGCTTGCAGGGCTACCTCGGCACGATCACCTCCGCCGACGAGAACACCTTCGTCGCCAACCTCATACCAGGCGCCCAGGCGCCGTGGCTCGGTGCGAGTGACGAAGCCACTGAGGGAGAGTGGCTCTGGACGGCGGGCCCCGAGGATGGGACCCAGTTCTGGCAGGGCGATGCCGGAGGTACCGCGGTTGCCGGCATGTACACGAACTGGGAGGCCGGCCAACCCGACAGTGCATCCGAACAGCATTTCCTCTCGATGCTCTCCACGGGCACCTGGCAGGACGAGAAGCACAACGTCGACCATGAGTACATCGTCGAGTACGGCGGCATGGCTGCCGACGCCGAGGGGCAACTGGTCGCAAGTGTTACGATGAACGTGGCCGCTCCCGCGAACCATGCCCCGGTGCTGGACAACAGCGGCGACATGAGCCTCACCGCCATCAACGAGGACGCTACGGGTGGCGCCGGCAACACCGTCGCCAGCATCATCGCCTCCGCCGGCGGCGACCGTATCACCGACGTGGATGCCGGCGCCAGCGAAGGCATCGCTCTGACGGCCGTCGACACCAGCCACGGCACCTGGCAGTACTCGACGAACGGCGGCACGGACTGGACCAACGTCGGGGCGGTGGCCGGCACCAACGCCCTGCTTCTGCGGGATACCGATCTGCTGCGCTTCCAGCCCACTGCCGATTGGAACGGCACGTTAGCCAGTGCCCTGACGTTCCGCGCCTGGGACCAGACGACGGGCTCGGCCGGTACGTACGTTGACACCTCCACCAACGGCGGCAGCACGGCGTTCAGCAGCGCTACCGAGACCGCCGCGCAGGTCGTCAATGCCGTCAACGACGCTCCGGTGCTGGACAACACCGGCGACATGAGCCTCACCGCCATCAGCGAAGACGCTACGGGTGGCGCCGGCAACACCGTCGCCAGCATCATCGCCTCCGCCGGCGGTGACCGCATCACCGATGTGGACGCCGGTGCCAGCGAAGGCATCGCCCTGACGGCCGTCGACACCAGCCACGGCACCTGGCAATACTCGACGAACGGCGGCACGGACTGGACCAACGTCGGGGCGGTGGCCGGCACCAACGCCCTGCTTCTGCGTGATACCGACCTGCTCCGCTTCCAGCCCGACGCCAACTGGAACGGCACCCTGGCCAGCGCGCTCACCTTCCGCGCCTGGGACCAGACCAGCGGCGCCGCCGGCACCTGCGTGGACGCGTCCACCAACGGCGGCAGTACCGCCTTCAGTGCCGCCACCGAAACCGCCTCCCTGGTGGTGAATCCCGTCAACGACGCCCCGACGGTGGCGAACCCGCTGGTGGACCAGAATGCGACGGAGGACACGCCGTTTACGTACCAGTTTGCGGCGGACAGTTTCGCGGACGTGGACGTGGGGGACGTGCTGAGCTACGCGGCCACGCAGGCGGACGGGAGTGCGTTGCCGGGGTGGCTGAGCTTTGACGCCGGGAGCCGCACGTTCAGCGGGACGCCGGGCAACGCGGACGTGGGGACGGTGAGCATCAAGGTGACGGCGGACGACGGGCACGGGGGGACGGTGACGGACACGTTCACGATCACGGTGGCGAACGTGAACGACGCCCCGACGGTGGCGAACCCGCTGGTGGACCAGAATGCGACGGAGGACACGCCGTTTACGTACCAGTTTGCGGCGGACAGTTTCGCGGACGTGGACGTGGGGGACGTGCTGAGCTACGCGGCCACGCAGGCGGACGGGAGTGCGTTGCCGGGGTGGCTGAGCTTTGACGCCGGGAGCCGCACGTTCAGCGGGACGCCGGGCAACGCGGACGTGGGGACGGTGAGCATCAAGGTGACGGCGGACGACGGGCACGGGGGGACGGTGACGGACACGTTCACGATCACGGTGGCCGACGGCAACGAGGCACCGGTGGTGGCCAATCCGCTGGTCGATCAGTCCGCAACGCAAGACGACGCGTTCACCTATCAGTTCGCGGCGAATACCTTTGCCGACCCCGACTTGGATGACACGTTGACGTACGCGGCCGTTCAGGCCGACGGCACACCGCTACCGGGGTGGTTGAGCTTCGACGCGGCGACGCGCACGTTTCGCGGCACGCCCGGCAGCACGGACGTGGGGACGGTGAGCGTCACGGTGACGGCCAATGACGGGCACGGGGGGACGGTCTCGGGTTCGTTTGTGCTCACCGTTGTGCCGGTGCAAGTGGAAGTCCCCGTGCCGCCGCCAAACAACAACAGCGGTTCCTCGGTGAGCAGCGACGCGGCGCCCGCGCCCCCGCCGGAGCCACCCAGCGCGCCGGTCGATGAGGGCGGCGGAGTTGCCGCGGACGCCCCGACGACGGGCGAGGCCGCCGATGCGGGCGACGGCGGCAGCGAGACTTCAACCACTGCGGGCGAAGGCGACGCTCCCTCGGCGGAAAGCGATGCGGCCGCGGCGGGAGCGGAGGCCGCCGGCGGGACGGCGGGACCGGGCGGCGGTGTCGCGCACCATGAACGTGATGAACAGGACGGGTTCGACAGCGGCCAACTGGCCGCCCAGATGAGCGGTGCGGTGTTCAGCGGCGAACTTCTGGCCGACGAGACCCAGCCCGAGGAGTTCCGCGAAGCCTGGTCCACGATCCTCGGCGTCTACGCCGGCAGCAGCGAAGAGGTCTCTGTGTACTTGACCACCGCCTTCCGCGCCGTATCCGAGTCCGCGCTGTTCAACGAGGAAGCCGAGCAGTGGCTGACGACGGCCGAGACGGAACTGCCCCTGGCTGCCGATGCCGGGATCAACGTGGACGCCGAGGCCTTGTTGCTCAAGGTGCGGGAAGCGCGCCAGGCCGTGAAGGCGGCCAGCAAGGAACTGGAGTCGGCGATTCGCGCCGCCGCCGAGGCCGGCAAGGCCGAACACTTCGATGCCGTGCTCGAAGACGTGGTCAGTGCGGCCCTGCAACAACTGATGACGGCCAATGAACACCTGTTCGTGGAGACACAGGTGCTCAAGGAGGCGGTCGCGGCCCTGCGCGAGAGCCGGGACGCCGCGCCGGACACCTTCGATGAGGCCCGGTTCACTACGACTGTCGCCGAGGCTCGGGAGACGGCTCGCGCGGCCATGCTCGAGCTGCGTAAGAGCTGGGACCGCACCGCCCAGGACGTCTTCGCCGCGTTCGTGGACCGCCTGGCCGCCGAACAGGCAGCCGGCCTTCCGCCGACGGGATCCGGATAGCTGGAGCCTGGGCTGCGGCGTCCTCTCGGATTTCGGCGCGTTTGTGGAGACGGCACCGTCAGGGTGGCGAAGCGCCCGGCGCGGTGGGCCCCGCGGGTGCGGCTGCCGGTGTCTCCGCCAGGGGCACCAACGCCGGCCGCAGCCCGACAAACGGGTACTTGTTCTTGTTGTAGATGTGGCTGCGATAGGCCGAGCGGCAGTGCTCCGCCAGGTTCAGGACGCTGCCTCCGCGCACCACCAGAGTCTCACTCTCACTCGTGCAAAGGGGCGCTTCGACCGGCGATTCCAGGTAGTAGCCGGGCAGGTACCGGTCGGCGCACAACTCGCCGACGTTGCCGTGCATGTCGAACAGCCCGAAGGCATTGGACACCTTCCCTCCCACCGGCTGCACCTTGCGCTCGCTGTTGGCGAGGAACCAGCCCACCGCGGTCAGCGCCTCTTCGCCGTTGCCCCCGTGGTAGGCAGTGGGCGTCCCGGCGCGACAGGCGTATTCCCATTCGGCTTCACTGGGCAACCGAAACTCATACCCGGCCGGCGCGTGCCGCTGCAACGCCGGTAGCAGTTCCTCCATGATCTGCTCCGGCGGAACGCCCGTCGCGGGCAACGCGGCGTCGGCGTCGCGCCCGGCGGCGCTGGGCGGCGGCTGCCCCACCGCGGCCAACCACTGGGCCTCGGTGAGCTCGAACTTCCCCAGGTAGTACGGCCGGGGGTGCTGGACCCGGTGCAGGTGCTCGTCCGCCGCCCGCTTCTCCTCCTCCGGTGGGCTGCCCATGACGAACTCGCCGGGCGGCACCAGCACGAGTGCCAGCTCCACGCCGGACCCGAGTGCCACTTGCAGTTCGACGGGCGTCCCCAGGGCGCCGGCGGCCTTCGCCTGCGCCCCACGGGCAGCGGCGGCATCGGACACCCACCAGGAGTTGTCCAACAGCATGCCGGTCTTGGCCAGTTCGTCGCGCGTCTCGGCCGCCACCCGGTCCGAGGCCGCCGCCTGCGCCCAGGCCCGTTTCTCCTGCTCCTGGGCTTCTACAAGGTCGGAATACGCCTTCTCCAGATCGGCGAGCGCCTGGACGGCCCGGGCTTCCTCCTCCTGAGCCTTGCTGCGCGCGGCCTCGGCGACCTCTCGCTGGCGGGCTTCCGCCAGACCGGCCGCTACCGCCTGCTCCTTGGCCTCGAGCGCTTCGTCGCGGGCGGCAGTCGCCTGCTGCTTGGCCGAGTAAATCCAGGCCGAAGCTACGGTCAGAATTACAATGACGGCCGCGGTCAGACCCAGCACGGTCCGGCGGAAGAGCCGCAGGCGACGCCGAGCGACCTGTTGGCGGAGTTGCGCTTCCCGGACTTCCCGCGCCAGCTCCTGATGGTCCGGGCAGTTGGGATCCAGGGTCGAGCCCGCCAGGTCCAGGTCGCCCTTGGCCAACGCGCAGCGGGCGTAGTCCAACTGGGCCCGGACGATGCCCGCCTGGGCGGCCGCATTGTCCTGCCACAACTCCAGGGCCTCGCGGAAGCCGAACAGCGACTTGGCGAAGAGCTCGTAATCCTGCTGGGCTGCGGCCTCCTGCAACTCGCCGGCCGACCGCATGCACAGGTTGATGCTCTCCGCGTGCGCCCGGTAGTCCAGCAGTGCTTGCTTGAACTCGCTGACCGAGGCGTAGCGGTCGGTGGGAACGGTTTGCATCGCCTTGCAGGCGATGTCCAGCAGCACCCCGCCGCAGTCGGTCGGCTCGAGCACGTTGGCGCGGGCGTTGCGCAGCGTGTCGAGCACGCGCCGACCCGGGTGCGGCGGCTTCCCGGTGACGATCTCGAAGAGAATCGCCCCCAGCAGGTAGATGTCGCTATGAATGCCGACGGGACCGTCCGCGCCGGTGACCATCTCCGGGGCCATGTAGCAGGGTGTGCCGCCGACCGCCTGGCTCGCGTCGGTGACGACCAGTTCGCCCTGCTCGGACACCAGCGCGCCTAAGCCCCAGTCCATGACCTGCACCTCGCCGAACTCGCCGAGCATGACGTTGTCCGGCTTGAGGTCGCGGTGGATGACCGACCGGGAGTGCGCGAAGCTCACGGCGTCGCACACGTCCAGAAGGATGTCCAGGTTCTGCTCTGTCGAGCTCGTCTCGAGCACGCTGCCCCACGGCGTGCCCCGCACCATCTTCATGGTGTAGAACGGCTGCCCGTCGGGCGTGCTATCCAGGTCATGGATGGGAACGATGTTGGGGTGGTCCAGCCGACCGGTCACCAGGGCTTCGGAGACGAACTTCTGCCGCTCCCGGCTGTCCCGACCCATCCCCGGCTTGATCATCTTGACGGCGATTTCGCGGTCGACCGACTTCTGCACCGCCTGATAGACCACGCCCACGCCGCCTTCCCCCAGCACCGCAAGCAACTCGTAACCCTTGCTCGACAGGCTCGGCACGGGGGGGGCCGTCTCGGTCGGGGGCGGGTGGGAAAGTGAAAGCTTCCCTGCGCCCGGTTGTTTCAGGGTCTGCCGCGGAGCAACGTCCTCGACGCTGCTGCCCCAGACTTCCTCCACGCTCCGCTCGGCTGCGGGCAGGAACGTGGCACCTGAATGGGGTCCGTCCTCGGTGCACTGGGAGTCATCGGCCGGCCCGGACAGCGTGCCGGGCTCGTCCGGCGCCGCAGCGTTGTGTGTGACACTGTGCGGCAGACCCGAACCGTCACCGGGAGCACGCGGAGTGGTCCCCGTGCCGCCGTCGCGCGTATCCGCACGCGCGTCCCATCCAAGCTCGGTCGGCGCATCGGGCTGCGGGGCCCAGGTGGCCGCCCCGGATGGTGCTGCGTCGTCGTCGTCACCGGGCGAGACTGCCCGCGACTCGGCCGGCTTGGCTTCCTTGCCGCGCTCCTCCGGTGGCGAGGCGTCGTGCTCGGCCGGCGGCACTGTGTTCCGCTCGGACGGAATCGCTTCCTCCTCGATGGTGCTGCCCGGCGGGGATTGCGAGCGCGCATCCCCGGGCACGACCTTGCCGTTCCCGGTAGCGGGCGGGAGGTCCGGACCGCGACCGTTCGGGAGCGGCTGTCCGTCAACGTCGGTATCCCATGACCGCGCACGGTCGTTCTGGCGATCGGCAGGGGTGCCGGGCACCGTCCCAGGGGGCGTTGCGTCGGCCGCGATCAGGCTGTCCGAGGGGTTATTGGGCACTGGGCACCGACGATAGAGGAGCACCGTGGGCGGCCTGCGTAAGGTGCGGGCGCAGCTTCAGAGCTGCCCGCCTCCTGCCGCCCGTGTCACGGGCCCCATAGGGGGACTATCGTCGGCGCGGTGGCCGGGCTAAACCGCGGCCTGTGCCGGTAACATGTGGACGGTCAAGCGCTGCCCCCGGCGCCGCGCAAGCCATGTCCGATAAGAGGCGGCCACGGAACCCCTCTCTCCCAGTACGTGTTTAGCGTGGGTGCCATGCCCTCACCCGCCGCAGGCGGGGGTGGGCATGTGCGGCGGCACGCAGAGGCATGCTTTCCCGCGACCGCGGTCGCGGGAAAGCATGGCACCCACCACGCCGGAGACGCTGCACACATACCTCCCCCTTGGGGAGAGGGCAGGGCGAGGGGCTGGGCGGTGCCGATTCGACCCTCCGCCGTCCCCTTCGGTCATGCCACGGGACCTGGAACTCGTCTCCCCGTGCGTGATGGTGGCCGTCGCGGCGGCGCGGTACCCTGCCGGCTGGCAAGCAAGGGCAGGTGCCCGGCAAACGCTTGCGGCGGAGATTGACGCTGATGGGCACTCCTCACAAGTGCGACAGTTGCGGAATGCCGATCGAGTCCGGCGTGTACTGCTCATACTGCACGGACGAGACCGGCAAACTCCAGGAGTTCGAGGACCGCTTGGCCCGCCTGACCCGGTGGCTGGTCGCGCAGAAGCAGGCGGCCAGCCCCCAGGAGGCCGAGCGGAAGGCGCTGGCGCACATGGCCACGATGCCGGCGTGGCGGAAGCACCCCAAGCTGCTCGCGCGCAGGAAGGGTTAGGCGCGAGACACCGGCCGAGGCGTCCGGGCTTGGGGAGGCGACGTTGTGGTGCACTCCGCTCTCCTGTCGTGCCGGGTTGCCGACAGGCGTCGTGCGCGGGCGCGGTGCGTCGGATGGGCACCGCTGGGCCCGTTCGACCGACGGCACTGAAGGCACGGCAGGTCTCTACCACACGCCGGAGGGAACTTGATGAGGAGAGGGTTTGACGGGTAGGGCAGCCTTAACGAGTTGCGACAAGAAGAAGTTTGCGGCTATGACCACAAGGGAGTAATGCGACGGGGAGTCGGGGCGGCCGGCGCCCGGGGAGCCGCGCGGCTCAATGGGTTCTTGTACGAAGAGCGCGCATCCGAGCGGCAAACGTTTCTCGAGCCGGGGCGGGCAACTGCTCGCTCTTGGCCGCCTCACGATAGACGTCGATCGCTTCCTCGAGACGTCCCTGTTGCTCCAGGATGTTGCCCAGCAGCATATGACCCTCTGCGGAACCCGGGTGCTCGGCGAGCAGACGGCGCAACGTCTGGACGGCCTCTTCGATCCTGCCGCTGCGGCGCAGGTAGACGGCAAGCGCGTAGGCGAACTTCGGCTCGCCCGGCCGCAGCTCCGCCGCCTCCCGGCACCAGGTGATCGCCTCTTCGATGCGATCCCGAGCGACGATCACCGCAAGGTTGTAAGCCGCGTCGGCAGACTGAGGATCGGCTCTCCGCGCAGCGCGAAACGCGGCCTCCGCCTCCTCTGTTCGGCCCATGTCTCCCAGCAGCAGGCCAAGGTTGATATGGGCCGCGGCACTGGCGGGGTCCAGGCGCAGCGCCTGCCGCAAACTTGCCTCGGCCTTGTCGTTCTGACCATCGAGGTGATAGGCCATCGAGGCATTCACGAGGGGTTCGATCCGGCGGGGATCAAGTTTGTGCGATTGCTCAAAGCAGGCGATGGCCTGCCTCAGCTCACCCCGAGCGAGGTGGAAGTTAGCCAAGTTGTAATGAGAGGCCGCGTCGTCCGGACGAACCCCGAGGGCCGCCTCCAACTCCGCCGTCGCTTTCGCCACGGCTTGCCGCTCCCCAGGCGAAAGTGACTCTCGCGGCACCCCGGCCAACGCCTCGGCCGCCCGGACACGCACCAGCCGATATTCGTCCCGCGTGGCTTCCACCAGCGCCGCGACGGATTCCCGCGTCAGGCAACCGTTGAGAACGTCGGCCGCGGCGGCCCGCACCACTGGTGAGGGGCTCTTCAAGGCCCGGATCATCGCCGGCACCTTACGCTCGTCGGGACATGATCTGAGGAGCCGGATCAGACCGGTGGCGAAGATCTCATCCCGGCCGTCGCCCGGAAGGTAGGCCAACACGTCGGCCAACCGAGACCAGTCGTTCTTACGGGCGGCCTCTACCAGACCCGCCCGGTACAGTTCCGGCGCCTGATAGTCGCGTGGGTGCCAGGCACGCACGTGGGTGTCAGCCCACGCGGCATCCTTGTCGGCGTGACAGATATTGCAGGCATTGGGCGAGCCGAACCGCAGCGTTGCCGCTGGCAGGGGCGGGCGCATCGAGTGGTCGCTGCGCCGCATCCGGGCGAACTCGGTCATCGGCATGTGGCAGGAGATACACCGGCTGCCGGCGCCGTCCGAGGGGTGGTGGGAATGGGCGGACACGTCGTGTACCCGCTGTGCATGGCAGGGCAGGCAGGACCGATCGGGCTGATCCTGGAAGCGAAACCGTCCGCTGGAAGTATGACAATGCACGCAGTCCAGTTGCCCGGCCAATACGCAACGGCTCAGCCGCCACGTGGTATACGTGTAATTCTCTCCCCGATCGCGTCCGTCGGGGTAGAAATCCGGATCCTCCAGCGCGACCAGGTCAAAGTGGTCAAAGTATCGTTCGCCCGGGCGAAACGTCGTCGTCAGCGGCACCATCTTTGCATGGCAGCCCCCGCAAGCGGCGTTCGTCTGCTCGATGCTGAGGCTCTTGCTGCTGATGATCTTCAGATCCGCCGGCGGCGCACCCGCAGGACTCTCCCGGCACACGCGAACATGTTGCGACCCATCCCCGTGGCAGGTCTCACAGTTGATCCCCGGCTCGGCCCAGGAGGTACGATACGTGTTCGTCGTCGGATCGAAGTTCGTGGAGAGCTGGCTGACGTGGCAGTTGTAACATGAGGTGTTGAACGTGTACTCCCGATCGGTCCACAGCAGCGGCTCGTCGGAGGAGTCTGCGGAATGCCGAACACCGCTGGCGGCCGTGTCGAACCACTCCCGACGCCGAACGTCGTAGGCCACCGGCAGCGTCTGCAGGCGACCTCCCTCGATCGCCGTCAGGAAGTAGAAGACGTTCTTGCCGCCCAGCACGTGAGCAATCGGCAGCCTCCTCTCTCCCCCCGGCCCCCGCTCGAGCACCCAGCCCTCCTCGGCGGCGATGCAGGCCCGGTATCCCCGCTCGCCGATTTTGATCTCCGAGCCGTGGGCGGTCAGTTGCTCCCGAGCGAAATCGCTCGAGTACGGCTGCATCGCCAAGCCATGATGGGATGGAGCCCACAGCTCGAAGAACCGTTGATGGCATTCGCGGCAACTGACGGAACCGGCAAGTTGCCGTTCCTGCGGACGCAGACTCGAAGCGGCCGGTGGTTCCTGACTGCCCGCGCCTGGCGACGCAGCCACAGTAACGGCCACGCCAACGAAGGCTACGAGGTTCGCAGTGCATCCGATTACGCCCATCTTCCTGGACCCTCTGACCCAAGTGGTCCTCTCAGCGTCGGCCTTGGCCCTGACACGGGGCAACACCGCAGCCGAGTCATTCACCCTACCCGGCACCCATCGCGGCCATCAGGTTCCGGAGCGAGGACCAGGTTTCAGCACAGGAGTGCACTCCACAATCTACCGCGCCCCCGTGAACACGCGCTGGAAGACGGCAAAGTCAGCCAAGTCGACGTCGCCGTCCGCGTCCAGATCGAAGGCGATCAGGTACCACTCCAGGCAGGCGGGCACCGGCACCGTCGGCAGCAGCCCCGGGCCGGAGAGCAGTCCGCGCAGTGTCGCGAAATCCTCCAGGTCTGCGTGGCCGTCGCCATCGATGTCGCCGATCCCCGGAATCAGAGGCTCTCCAGGCTGACAGTAGCCGCTGACACAGGTTTCTGTTCCGTTGCAGAACAACCCGTCGTCGCAAGGCAAACCGTCAGCAAGATGATTGGGCAGGCATCCACCCGCGCCATCACACGTGTCCGGATGGTCACATGGGCTTGAATCCCAGTCGCCACAGTGCACTCCAGCGGGTCGAGGCGACCAGGCCGAGGTGCTCAGCAAGGGGTTGCACGCCTCGCAGTCGTTCGCTGGATTGACCGTCCCGGCCTCATGGCAACTTCCGCCGACGAGACACCGGCCGGGCTTCACGTCATGGCGGCAGGCACCTGAGGCGTCGGAGCACCAGTCGTCGGTGCACTCCAGGCCGTCGTCACAGTTGGGCGCAGCCCCGGCAACGCAAAGGCCGGCGACACACTGTTCCTCGCCATTGCAGTAGAACCCGTCGTCGCAGTCTGGGGCAGCGCCACAGTCGATGATCCGCAATAAGTCAGGAACCGCCTCTATGCCGACGGACCCACTCAAGCCCGCCCCACCATTCTGTCCAGGGCTACCGCAACCAGAGTCGCCTCCGGAATAGCAGCCATGGCCGCCGTGCCCGCCCGTGCTCGAGGTTCCTCCGGGGCAGCCGTCGCTGCAGCCGCCGCTGAGTGCCCTCCACCTGCAGGGCCCGCCGTACGTGCCACCGCCACCGCCACTTCCCCCCGCTCCACCATGGGCGGTGATACTGCCCTGATTGATCAGCCTGGCGTAGCGCACGACGACCGTGCCGCCGTTCCCGCCGTTTCCACCCGCTCCGCCTCCACCACCGCCGCCGGAGACCTCTCTGAACCCCCAACTGCGGAAGTTCTCGGCGCCGCACTGCTCGTAGCCGGGGTACTTGTTCGGATCACCTTCATCACCCTCCGGAGCGGTTGCTCCGGCGGACCCTGCATACCCGTTCGCATTGATGCTGATGTTGGTGCCGGTGCGGTTGTTCAGATCGTGGGCATATACCTTGACGTAACCGCCGCCTTTACCCCCTGCGCCACCCGCCGCGCCGTTACCGCCGTCGGCGTCGTCAACGGATATATTGTGCCATCCGCCTCCACCTCCACCACCACCGCCGCCGCCGTCGCCTCCGTAACCAACAAAAACTCCCTGATAGATCGCCGGGGCGTGGCCCAGCCCTCCATTTCCGCCGTTCGTGCAGTTCTGGTACACGCGACCACAGCCTGTCAGGTCGGAGGGGTAGCCCTTGGGATTGGCGCCTTTGCCGCCGGCGCCCCCCGCTCCGCCGGCGCCGCCCGTGTAGTCGTCGGTAATGGTGCCGGAGTTGTCCAGCAGCTCCAAGACTCGGACGGTGTACCCGTGCGTATTGAGTCTCCTGCCGGGTAGCACGGTCAGGTTCCGATACTCCATGTCCCGGGTCAGCGTTCTGTCCGCACTAATAACCACGTCGCCATCGCATCCGCCACCCCAAGGCTTTGGATCCGTTCCACCGTCCCCAGTGATGGGCACATCACAAGGGCTCATGACCGGGTCATTGCTGGTGATGTGCAGCGCGCACTCCTTGCGCCCGGAACTGCTCGGGTGGAATTGCACTCCCACCGTCCGGCTTTGGCCCGGGGTTAAAGCGTACGAGCCCGCTCCGTGCGTGAAGACGAATTCCGAGCAGCCCGGAGGCGAGAACTCCACGGTGACATTGAGGGTCTGGTCGCCGAAATTCGTGATCTGCCACGTATACTCGCAACCGTACTGGCCCACTGCGACCCAGCCGAAGTAATGCGCGCTCAGTTCCTCACAGTTGATCACGGGGCCGACCGCCGTCGCGAAATGAGAGCATCCCGACCAGTCGCCGTAGTGGTCGCATAAGTCCTTCGTCTGCACGCGCCAATAGTAGGTCACCCCGGGCACCAATGCTGAATAGGCGTACTGGGAACCCGTCACAGCGGACTCTGGCCCGGCTCCGCACGAGGTGCCGATCTGCACCCGATAGCCCAGCGCGCCTGGAACGTCGGACCAGTCAAGAGTGCCCCAAGGACGCTGGTGGGTGGCACCTTCCACGGGAATCAGCAGCGTCGGCGGCGGTAAAGGGTCCGGCGCCGTGCTGAACGAGTAGCACCTCGAATAGGGACCGTAAATCCCCAGTGGGTATTTCGGCCTCACGCGCCAGAAGTAGCTCGTATCTCTCTGCAGCCCAGAGTAGCTGCAGTGCGACTCAGTCACTTCGACCTCCGCCCCGGTCCCACATTCCGTGCCGATCTGCACCCGATAGCCCACCGCCTGCAGGTCGAGAGGCCACTCCAGTGTGCCGGACGTGGGCTGACAGCTTTCGCCGTCCGGCGGGCTGACTGATGTCACCAGGCTCTCCATCTGAGCCTTCAGAGCGTCAAAGTTGCCCTGCTGCACGGGCGTGAGATTCGGTTGCTGGTCATAGTAGAGGTCGTTTTGTTCAAACGGATCGTCCACCAAGTAGAACAGAGCATAGCGATTCGGGAGAAGCCCGGGCCTGTGGATGAGCTTGTAACCCGCCGCGTTGCGCATGGCATGCTCGTACTTGCGGACGAGGTCCACGAACTCGAAGTAGCTCTCCGAATACACGTAATCGCGCAACGAGCCTGAGGTCGAATCCTCGATGATCGGCATCAGGCTGACGGAATCGATCGCCCGGTCCGTGATCACCGCGTTCGGATCCACCCCCGCCAGGTTCAGCACGGTGGCGAACAGATCCGTCGTGTTCACCAAGGCGGGCGATTCGCGGTGCGGGTGCTGCACCCGAGCCCCGCTGATGATGAGCGGCACGTTGATCCCGCCCTCGAACATGGTGGCCTTGGCGTGCCACGGATTGAACGGCGGGGCCGTGACATTGAAAATCGGCCAACCCGACGTCCCATTATCGCCGACAAAGATGATTGTCGTATTGGCAAGCTGCTGCTGTTCCTCGAGCCAGGCGCGCAGCCGCCCGATTTCGCTATCCATGGCCTCCACATCGGCCAGATAACAATAGCGGAAGTCCCGAGTTCCCTCGCGGGAGAAGATGCAGTTGTGCGAATAGAGGGGGGGACGATCGGGTGTCCAAGGCAGGTCCGGGTACTCACCTCCATGGTAGCTGTGCAACCCATCGGGTGGGGCATGGTACGGCATATGAGCGGCATTGAATGCAAGGTAGAGCAACCAGGGGCCCGTCTGGTCATCGATCCAGGCCACCGCGTCATCGACATTCTGCGTGGTGGCGTAGTTGTAACACGTCTCCTCCACGCCATTCAGGATTCGAGGCCAGCAATAATAGCTGCTGTTGTAGTTGGTGAAGCAGTCGAAAAACTCCATCGTCCCCGCGAAGTGGGAGTAGCCCTGATCGTTGGGTCCCGTGTTTCCGCCCCCAAGGTGCCACTTGCCGATGGCCGCGGTGGCGTAGGGTGATCCGGCCAGCGCCAGGGCCTCCGGAATGGTGACCTCCCAGCCCGGCAACTCGTTCTCCCCGAACAGTTCGGGAAGGGCGGCCGCGCTCGCGAAGAACACTCCCGTGCGAAAGCCGTAGCGCCCGGTTTGAATGGTCGCCCGAGTGGGCGAGCAGGTCGGACAGCTCCAGGCGTTGCGAAACAGGATTCCGTTCGCCGCCAGGCTGTCGATCGTCGGCGTCGGCGGATAGTTCGGGACGCACGTCTGGCCCCACGGACAATCCGCGCTGCTTTGGCACTCGGTCTGGTTCGGAAGCCAAAGCGCGTCGCAGACCTTCTCATAACCTTCGTTGTAGACGCTGAGCGTGTCCACTCCAACGTCGTCGGCGACGATCACGAGAATGTTGGGCGGGGGCGGATCCGGATGACGAGCAGCCGGTAGCTGCGCCACCGCCTCGATCGAGAACAACAACGAGAGACCCATCGTCAGCATCGCCTTTTGCTTTTGCATTGTCTGCCTCCTCGTGGCGGAAAGAGAGGACCCGCCACCTGAACGCACCCAGACGCGATTCGATTCTCGTACCCGGATCGCCGCGTCAGGTCAAGCCCGACGTGGAACGCGCCGTGGCCGGCGGCGGAGCGGGGCACAGATGTCCGTGGGGGAGCGCGGCGCGACGGCCCCCCCAGAGCCTGTGTGACGCTGAACGCCGCAGCCGGTCCTGCGGGGGGTGGGGGCCACGCGAGGGGTCAGGGTGGTACCGATCCCCGGTCTCCGGAGTGGTGATGACGAAGTGCAGGTTGGGCCGTTGCTTTGCGGTGGCTTGGCGGGGGAGGGGATCGGTTACGGATGGGCCCTTGGAATCGTGGTCAGGGTGGGTGAACCCCGTCCGACCGCCCGACAGGCCGCCCGGAGGCGGTGCCGCGCTCGACGCCTGCTTAGTTTGGCTCCTGTTTGGTAAAGCCCAGGCTTCAGGCTGCGCCGGCGGTCCGTAGAGCTCATACGGCAAACGGGCGTCACTAGGCGGTCTTCCGCCCGAGGAAGTCTGCCGGATTCGGCGCAGACGCCGAGACCGATAATGCCTCGGCGGTGTCGCCATCCCTGGCTCGCCCGGTGGTCGCGTGCCGTGCCCATGCCCGAACCTGCTGCGGCGGTGCGTCTTCCGGCGGCTCGGTGACGTACGCCCGGCTGCCCATCGCGACCGAGACGATGTCGCACCCGCCGGCGGCCGTCCGCGTCCCTGATCGCTACGGGTTCGACCGTGACAAGTTCGCACAACTCCTCTGGCGGAGCGCGGAGGTACGGGCCCTCGTGCCGGGATAACAGCGCGAGAAGCGTGTACGCAGAGGGGCCGGGGGGTGGTGCAAGGGCCCTGGATGGCTCGGCAGCCGAGCGAGGCAGGGGTGCCTGGGGAACCGCGGTTCAGCCGCCCGGCGGACTCCGAAGTGCCCGATCGGCGATTGTCGCAGTTCAGATTCGCGCGTCTGCGCGGTATACTGGGTAGCGCTTTCGTACCGGGCTCGGACGGTGGGGGGTTGAGGGCGGTAGGGGTCGCCAGGAGAGTGCACAATGGGGCGAGGGTTCAGATGGCCTTGGCTGGCTGCGGCGTTGTTGACGGTTGGGGTGGTTGGTGCGGCCGGGGCTCCGGCCGGTTATCAGGGCTTCTACGACTGCCTGGCCGGGCCGGAGGTTGAGGTTCCACCGGCCTGCGCCGCGCTGCATGATGCAGACGGCGACGGGGACGTTGACCTGGCCGACTTCGCCGAGTTCCAGGTCGCGTACCTCGGAGAGGTGGTCATCGAGACGCAGCTCGCGGGCAACGCGCTGACCGTCTACCCCTTCTTCGAATACGTGACGGCGTTCAACGTCAGCGCCACGGTCCAGATCGGCGTGGATCCGACGCTGCTGCCGGCGTTGGTCGGCGCGACCACCGACGTGTACATCGTGGCCGACAAGACCCTGGAGGAGTGGGAGAGTGATCCGACGCTGACGGACGTGCGCGGCGCGCCCCAGGCGATCACCTGGGGCGGGACTACCGTGCAGCAGAACACCTTCCGGATCGCGACGGCCAACCAGCTCAGCGCGAGCGCCGGCACGGGAGTCGGCGTCGGCTACGACCTGGTGATCGACGCCAACCGCAACGGCATGCTGGACGGGGGCGATTGCGTTGACGGCTATCGGTACCGCGCGGGCTTCTACGTGGTGGCCGACCTCGTGGCGCTGGGGCCGCTGGCGACCACCTCCGTCACCTACAGCGGCGGGTCCTGGCTCGGCCAGCGCACCTGGTATCCCACCGGCATTGCGTCCCTGGGAGAACTGCCGCTGGTGGTCATCAGCCACGGCAACGGTCATGACTATACGTGGTACGACTATCTCCAGCAGCACCTGGCGTCGTATGGCTACGTGGTGATGAGCCACCAGAACAACACCTCGCCGGGGATCGAGACCGCGTCCACGACGACGCTGACCAACACGGACTACTTCCTGGGGCACCTGAGCACGATCGCCGGGGGGGTGCTGCAAGGTCACGTGGACGAGCACGAGATCATCTGGATCGGTCACAGCCGCGGCGGGGAGGGTGTGGTGCGGGCCTACGACCGCCTGCACGACGAGCACTACACGCCGGCGAACTTCGCGCTGCGCGACGTGCTGCTGGTGTGCAGCATCGCGCCGACCGACTTCCTCGGGCCGACCCAGAGTGACCCGCACGACGTGGACTACTTCCTGATCTACGGCTCCGCGGACGGCGACGTGGGCGGCTACCCGGACAATGACGTGGCGGACTCGTTCAACATTTACGAGCGGGCCCAGGGCTTCCGCCAGTCCGTGTACGTGCACGGCGCCGACCACAACGATTTCAATTGTTGCGGGACGGATGATTTCACCGGGCCGTCGGGCACCGCCATCGGCCGCCCGGAGGCCCAACGGGTGGCGAAGGCGGCCTTTCTGGCGCTGATCAAGCACGAGGTGGAAGGTAACGTGCCCGCGAAGGATTTCCTCTGGCGACAATACGAGGATCTCAAACCCATCGGCGTCGCCGCCACGACCACGGTGATCCTGGAGTACAAGGAGGGTGCGGGCAGCTTGTTCGTGGACGATTTCCAGGCGCAGAGTTCGCTGGCGGTGAGCAGCTCCGGCGGCGCGGTCACCTATGACGTGCCGAATCCGTATGAAGGACTGATGAATGACGCCGACGGCACGTTCACCTGGGCTACTTCCGATCCGATGAACGGCATGACCCGCGCGCGCACCGCGGATACCACGAAGGGGGTGGTGTTTGACTGGGCTTCGGGAACCACGCGCTTCCTGGAGTTCGGGATCGTCCCCGCGGCGCGCGACGTGTCCGGCTACGAGTACCTCTCGCTGCGCGCGTGCCAACAGACCCGGCACCCACAGACGACCGCCGAGCTCAGCGATCTCACCTTCACGGTCAGCCTGCGGGATGGGGCGGGGACGGTCAGCGCCATCAACATCGGCGCCTACGGCGGCGGCATCGAGGAGCCCTACCAGCGTACCGGCTCCGGTACCGGCGCCGGCTGGCAGAACGCTTTCGAGACGGTCCGCCTGCGCTTGACCGACTTCCAGCGCAACGGCGTGGCGCTCGACCTGACCGACATCGTGGCCGTCCGCCTGGATTTCGGGACCGGCTTCGGCTCGTCCCGCGGGCGGCTGGGTTTCGACGACCTGCAATTCAGCAAGGATCGCAACCCGGGCGGGCTCACCGTGCGGGCCGTCAGCGTTCCCGATTACATTCCGCCCGGGCAGCCCACGACGCTGCAGGTCGCCATCCGGGCCCGCGGCGAGACCTACGTTCCGGGCAGCGGCTACCTGCGGTACCGGTACGACGGCGGGCAGTACCAGGCGCTGCCGCTTACGCTGGTATCCGACGGAGTCTTCGAGGCCACGCTGCCGCCCGCCGCCTGCGGCGAGCTGCCGGAGTTTTACTTCCTGGCGGAGGGCAGCATCAGCGGCCCCGTGACCGATCCGCCCGGCGCGCCGGGTAGCGTGTACAGCGCCCCGGTCAGTAACTGGACCGATTTCTACGAGCAACTGCTGGACACTAACCCGGGCTGGACGATCTCCGGTGGCCTGTGGGCATACGGCCAGCCGACCGGGGGCGGCGGACAGTACGGCGGTCCCGATCCGACCAGCGGCTACAGCGGCACTAACGTCTACGGTTACAACCTAAGCGGCGATTACGAGAACAGCCTGCCCGAGCGGCACCTGACCACGTCCGCGATCAACTGCACGGGCCGCACCGGCGTGCGGCTGTCTTTCTGGCGCTGGCTCGGCGTGGAGCAGCCGCAGTACGACCATGCCTACGTGCGCGTCAGCACGAACGGCAGCACCTGGACGACCGTGTGGCAGAATGCCAGCGAGATCGCCGACACGGCCTGGACGTTCCAGGCGATCGATATCTCGAGCGTGGCGGACAATCAGCCCACCGTCTACCTCCGCTGGACGATGGGCACCACCGATACCGCCTGGCAGTATTGTGGCTGGAACATTGACGACGTGCGGCTATCCGCTCTCCAGTGCCCGTAAGATCAGCACTTTTTCACCCGAAAGGTGTACAGGATATGAAAGCTGTGATGTTCGCGACTCTGACGATCCTTTGCGTGCCGGCTGCCGGTCTGCTGGCGGAGCCGCCGGCGCTGCCCACGACGCCGGCGGCGGTGCAGCAGGTGCTGTACGCCCGGCCGTTCACTCTCGAACAAGGCTACGAATTCGCCTGGCGCAAAGAGAAACCCACCGTTACCGAGGGTTACATCCTGGTGCTCAAGGTGGACCCGGCCCTCGTGTACCCGCGGCAGACCGCCGAGCCGGTGCTCTACATCGGCGACACGACCGCCCAGCGCGTCAACGTCGGGTATCCCTCTGGCAGCGTGGTGGTGATCGTGCCCTGCAAGGTCGCCGATTTCGACCTGCAGAAGACGCTCATCTGGTTCGGCACGCCCGAGTTGCCCGAACGCTGCACGGCCGGGACCATTGCCGAGGAGCGGGCCAAGGCTGAGAAGGCCGGCATTCAACCGCCGTCCGCGGCCACGGTTGACGCCGCCCGCGCCGAAGGCGGCGAGCCACTCAGCGTCAAGGACGCTTACGAGCTGCAGCGGCAAGTCGCGCCGCTCATCAAGCAGTATGCGCCCGACGAGTCTGAGCGGGCCGACAATCTGCTGGCTCCGCGCGTCGAAGAGAAGAAGCGCTAGTCGGCCGCGCGATCCATTGCCTTGACGAGGGTAGTCTCAGGGCATGTAGAAACCGGTTGCGGAGCGGCGTCGCTGCCCCGTCGGGCGGTGGGTGCACGCGGCGCCGATTGGCCAACGGCAGGCAGTCATCTCACTTGGCCGCCCGCTGTGGTGGAACGCGCTGCGGCCTGCGGCCAACCAGCCCGCATGGCCGTCCTGCCCGATCCTCACCACAATGAGGTCTAACCTCGGCAGTGCCCGAGATTCCGGCGGCCCTGGTGAAACGAGCAGCGCCAGTTCAACTCTTCTCCGCGCGCCAGTCGGTTCGATTCGCCCATACTGGTCGTTCTCGGTATCATCGGCCCCGGCGTGATGACGGCGGCTGGGCGCCTTCGCGTCTTGCCGGTGCGCGCCGATGTGGAGCAAGGGTTCGTCGATTCCAAGCGCGTCGGTGGGCCCAGCTTGACGCGAACCGTGATTGTCCGCCGTGGAGCGACTTAGTACCCAGTTGTGAACCCCATTGCGGGCCAAAGAATGAGCGAAGCCCTTCCAGGATGTCTCGGTGACCTCCCCAATATCTGCGGGCGAGAGGATCTGATCCGCGCGGCCTTGGCCCGTACGGACCGGCGTCCCTTATCCGACAGCGGTGTCGATTTCGCGCGTATCCAGAGCGCGTTTGCCGTTGCGCTGCACATGCACCAGCCGTTGATTCCGGCCGGCGGGGACGATTTGCGCACGGCCGGGATTATCAGCAACCTCCAGCACATGCTGGAGTGTCCCAACGATGCGGATCATCACAACGCGTCGGTCTTTCGCTGGTGCTACAAACGCCTGGCCGAGTTCATCCCACAACTCGTCCGCGTTGGTCGCCGGCCGCGGGTGATGCTCGACTACTCGGGCTGTCTGCTCCACGGCCTGGTGGCGATGGGGGCGGAGGACGTGCTCGAAAGCCTGCGGGCGCTCACCTGCGCTCCAGCATACCGGCCGTGTGTCGAGTGGCTGGGCTCGGCCTGGGGCCATCCCGTGGCGCCCTCGACGCCCGTGCAGGACTATCGCCTGCACGTGCAGGCGTGGCAGCACCACTTCGCGGCGCTCTTCGGGATGGAAGCCCTGGCGCGCGTACGCGGGTTCTCGTCCGCCGAAATGGCGCTCCCCAACCACCCGGACGTCTGCTACGAATTCGTGCAGACGCTGCGGGAATGCGGATACCGCTGGGTGCTTGTGCAGGAACACACCGTCGAGCCGGCCGAGCAGGGCGGCCCGATTCGACGGCCCCACCTTCCCCACCGCCTCGTGGCCAGGAACTCGCGCGGCCAGGCCACCAGTATCATCGCCATCATCAAGACCCAGGGCAGCGATACCAAGCTCGTCGGCCAGATGCAGCCCTATTACGAAGCCAAGGGCCTATCCCGAATCGAGCTGGCCGGCCAGGCGATTCCCCCGCTGGTGACCCAGATCGCCGACGGCGAAAACGGCGGCGTGATGATGAACGAGTTTCCTCCGAAGTACATGCAGGTCATGGAGGAGGCCTCCGGCAGCGCAACGCCGCCTTTGAATGTCACTGAGTATCTTGATTATCTCGAATCCCTGGGCATCACGCCGGAGGCCTTCCCCGCCATCCAGCCGACCATGCAGCAGCGGATTTGGGACCGGTTTGCGGCGGGCGCGGGGCCGGCGGCAATGGACGAACTCATCGCGCAGCTCCAGCGGGAAGACCAACGGTTCCACATGGAGGGTGGAAGCTGGACGAACAACCTATCATGGGTGCGAGGATACCAACACGTGCTCGGGCCCATGGCTGCCGCCAGCGCACGCTTTGCGGAGAAGGTCGCGTCCCCGGGCGTCTGCCCGTCCGATCCGCGCTATCGCCGCGCGCTGTTTCACCTGCTCCTCACCCAAACGAGCTGCTTTCGCTACTGGGGCGAGGGCATTTGGGCCGACTACGGCCGCGAACTCTGCCGCCGCACGGTGGCCATCCTGGACCGCGACTTCTGATCCCTGCCCCCCAGGACCTCACCTCGCGCGGCGGGTGGCGCGACGCTCCCCGGTGCCCCCCCGATGGCCGGCGAGCCGTCGCGAACGTCAATCGCCGTCGCCCGCGAAGAGCACCTGGAAGTAAGCGAAGTCAGCGAGATCGACGCTGCCGTCGCCAAGCAGGTCCGCGCGGCCACAGCCGGACGGGGCGGCAACCGCCGGACCGCTGAGGCAGGCGGCGAGGACGCTGAAGTCGTCCAGGTCCACGTCGCTGTCGCCGTCGAGGTCGCCCTCGTCGGGCTCCACGTCCCAACCCCAGAACTGGACGTCGTCGATGTTCCAGCCCGAGTAGGGGAAGGCACTGCTCCGGATGCGGTATGCCCAGCGGACATACACGGCCGGCTCATGATCGGCGAGCGCGGACAGATCGAAGCTCTGCTGCGACCAAGCGTTGTCCGTGACGGCCACGTTGGACGGATTCTGCCACAGCGTCACCCAATCCACACCGTTGTTCGAGGCTTCGACACTGGCCGAGGCGTAGGAGCGAACATCCGTGTTCAGCCAGCGCTGGAACTTCAGCGTCACCTCCTCGACTCCAGTGAAGTCCAGCGGCCCGACGGTCAGGTAGTAGGGTCCGCCCGGTGTCGTCGAGTAGTCGCCGTTGAGGTTGACTCCATAGACGTTGGCGCCGGTGGCCCCGCCATTCGGATCGGGGAAGCCGTAGTGGATCCCGCCGTGGCCGGTCGGCTGCCCGAAGGCCCACTGACTGCCCGGGGTGACGGCCCAGCCGGGATTGGAGTTAAGGGAGCAGCCGTACATGACGGCCGCGCCGCCCACCGCGATCGTTACCGTTGCCACGTTGGATCCCATCGTTGCATCGCGGGCCGAGAAGTCGAACGAGGCTCTCGCGTTCTGGCCGAAAGGCGGTTCATAGCGCACCGTGTTGCCGCCCACCAACGTGTAGGGCACTGCGTCAATCAAGCCGGCGTCCGGATCGCTCAGGCTGCCCCACAGCGGCAGGGTCTCGATGATGTAGGTCAGGGGGTCCCCGTTCGGGTCAGAGGCGGACAAGGTGATGTCCCCGGGCGTGGTGATCGGCGTGGCCCAGTTCAGGTCGTGCGCTACCGGGTCCCAATCCGGACCACCCACCGTCAACGTAACGACGCTGGTGACGGAGTCGCCGCCCTCCGGCGGCGTCCCGCCGTCGGTGGCCTTGAAATAAAACGGATCCATGCCCCAGTAGCCGGGCGGCGGCTGGTAGGCGACCTGATTACCGCCACCGGCCAGCGTGTAGGGCACGCCGGTGATGGGACCGGCCCAGGGATCGGTAAGTTGGCCGTGGCTCGGCAAGCTGGTGATGAGGTAGGTCAGTGTACCCGGTGGGTAAGGCAACCCGTCATCAAACGCCTGCAGGGTGATGGTCATCCCCACGTCGACCGCGGTGCTGACGACCACGTTCCTGACCCGCGGCGGCCGGGGTCCGCAAGCTCCCAGGTCGGACAGGTCGGTTTCGTAGTAGTACGGGTCCACACCGTTGCCTGCCGACAGCCCGGCCAGCCCGTCGGCGGCGACCATCGACAGGTAGCTGAGCGTGATGGTGCCGTTGGCGAACATCTCGATCTGGAAGGTGTTGGAATTGCCCGTGCCGTACTCAGGGACGTTTGCGTAGGTGACTGCGACCCAGTCGCCGCAGTCCTTCCAGGTCACGCTGCCGCCCGCGGCCGGGTTCAGATCATCGAACCAGGCGGAGATCCGCGGCCGGTCGAAGTGGCGGGCGATGGTCTCCGTGGGGCTCACATCCCCGCTCCCGAACGTGACGTAGCCGTTGGAGCCCACGTAAAACGTGCCGTAGCTGACGCCATACAGGGACACCGTGGCGCCACCGGCCAGCGTGACCAGCGCGTAATCATCGTTGCCGCCGTAGGTGAAGGCCACGGGCGTTCCCCCGGTGGGGTCGGTGGGCAGTTGGGTGATTTCCTGGGCACAGGCGCTGTAGAAATCGACGGAACCGTCGGGGGTGAAGATGAGGCTCGTATTGCCTAGGTCGTTGCCCCCGGGGGTGAACAGTTCGGTGAAGTAGTACGGGATCTTGGGCGTGACGAACGCGTAGCAGGCGCCGCCGTTATCGTCGGTGGCGGCGTTGCCGGCCTCGTCGTCGGTGGTGACGGTGTAGAAGTACGTGGCGTTGTCGTCAAGCCCGGTGAGGTGCACCGTCGGAGCGGTGGAGTAGCCGCTGCCGGTGACGGTCTCGGTCAGGCTGCCGCAGGAGAAGCCGAAGTGAACCGTGCCGCGGGCCGGTTCGTCGGCGGCGAAGGCGATGGTTGCGTTCCGACCGTCGATGACCTGGGCCGCGACGGCGGAGATGACCGGCGGCGTGCAGTCCACGACGGCGGTCGCGGTCACCGGGATGCCGCTGCCGCCGTGGCCGTCGTCCGCGTCGACGTAGGTGACGGTGACCGTGTCACCTTCCGCCACCAGCAACACGCCGACGGCGTCGGTCGTACTGATGACGATCGCGCCCTCGAACTTCGCCGAGGAGGGCAGCGTCTCGACCAGCGTGACCTGCTCCCCCGCGGTCTCCGAATCGGAACCGATGGTGACGACCACGGTCTCGATGGCGTTGTCGTCGGTGTTGAGCCCGCAGTCGTTGACGAGGACGGTGGCTGTGCTCTCACACGCGTACTTGGGGCGATCCAGCGTGACGGTGCCGGCCACCATGCAGGCGGGCCGGATGCGGATGCTGGGGTCGCCGAACAGGTTCAACTCGTAGGTGCACCAGCGCATGCACTCCTCGTTGATGCGGTAGAGGTTGTCCTCCTTGGAATCCTGGTTTGCCCGGCCCAACTCGGGCAGGTCCTCGTCGAACACGGCGTCCCAGAACTCGCGGTGGAACCGCTGCGACGCGCCGTCGGTGCCCTCGGTCACGCCCCAGCCGTACCGCGAGTTCATGATGAGCGCGAACGCACCGTAGTCGGTCTTGACGTGCATCGTCTCCGCCCAGCAGTCGAAACCGTCAAAGCGACCGGCCCAGCACGTCTGGGAATAGACGAAGCACAGGTCTGCGTTCGTCAACGCGCTCAGGATGGTGCTGTCGTACAGCTTCATCGCCTGGTCGGGGCTGCCGTGGCCGAGGTGGTTGATGAGGTGCACACCGCCGTTGATGCGGGTGATGAGTTCCGCGGCCGGCCAGGATTGTCCCGGCCAGTCGCGGTCGTACAGGGTCTCGACCAGGTAGTCGGTGGTGGAGATGCCCACGGTCGTATACCCGTTGGCGCTGGAGCCGTCGATCAACTCATCCATGTAGTCCCCACCCCACAGCGGCCCCCCGTACCAGCCGAGGTACTCGCCGACCATCAGGGCGTTGCCCGGCGCGGCGTGGTAGCCGTCGACGTACCAGATGGTCTTGTTGACGAAACGAGTGACCTCCGCCGGGGTGTCGGCCGCCGCCCGTCCGACGTACACCTCCGCGATCAGGTCAACGTCGCCGCCGCCTTCGCCGTCCGTCGGCTCTCCCCAGTAGGCGTCCCCGTCGTAGTTCCAGGTGCCGTCGAGGCAGCCGAAATACATGTCCGTGGGCATGTCGGAGGCAACGGGGCCGCCCGCGTATGACTGCACGTACACGTCCCGGGCCGCGAGCACGTCATCGTCGGCACCGATCAGAACGTACTCGATTCCGTCCGCGAGATACCGCGCCCGGAGGTAATCGCGGACGGCATTCGGATCGAAACCGCCGACCTGGTCGGTGGTGTGAATCTCGGTGAGCAGGCCGCGGGCGTTGTGGTACTCCTTCAGGGGCTGGAAGGCATCCGCCAGCCAGGGGGGCGCCAGAATCAACATCTGGAAACCGCGGCCGGCGTGGCGTTCCGTGGCCGGGTAGGTACCGACCGCCGCGGGATTGTCGATGCGGGTGCGGAGCGCGGCCTCGTCCCCGATCCGTCCGCGGTAGAGCGACGAGGTTCGTCCCCCGGCCACGGTGTCCACCACGACGGCTAGACGCGGGAAATAGGAGAGCGTGCCGCCGGCCGGAACGTAGCGCACCGGCTGGAGCTTCACGATGAGAATCTGATAGCCGCGAAACCCATGCGTACCGATTCGCTCGAGCAGCGCGTCGGGAAAGGGCTGATTGGAGCCGTACACAACGGGATCAGGCTCCCGCAAACGAGCCTCAGCAGGGTCGCCGGACAACGGGAATGGATACGCCGCCGGCTCCACCAGGTAGCCGCTACCCAGCGGCACTTCCTCGCCGGTTATGACCCGGATGCCCGCTATCTCGGTGCCGCAAGGGAGCAAGATCCGGCAGCCCCTGGCCGGCAGCGCCGGCTGTCCGGCGTTGCCGCAGTTCGCCAGGCCGGGCATCGTCACGCGGTCGTAGAACGCGCCGCCGACCGCCACCTTCGACACCGCGGGGCGCTCAAAGGAATAGTCCACCACGACGGACTCGGCGCGCGCCGGCGATGCCAGCACGGCCCAGCCGATCATCCCGACGACTGCATTCCAGGACCTCATGAAATGACTCCCTCTCGAAGGTACGGTCGCTCAACTCCGTTCCGGACGGGGACCCCTTGGTCTCGTGATGCCGCGTGTGGGTGGGACTCTCGTTGGCGGGACCACAGAGGCAGTGCCGCTCGGCCAGGCCGGACTATGCACCGGACGGGGAGACACCCGGGGGGCCGCCGGCACGCCAATCAGCCGTGCCTTCTGCCCGACCCCACCGGGTCTGCTCCCGTATCCCGTGTCCAGGCATGAGCTGCCAGCCTGCGCGGGGCCGGCTCAAGCGGCGCCCCGTCTCCGACGCAGCAGGAACGCGCCGGCCAACGCACCCAGCGCCAACGTGCTCGGCTCCGGCACCTCCGTCCGGATCGACAGCTTCGGGTAGCCCTGCCCTTCCCAGAAGATGTCCCCGCCGAAAGTCTCGGCGCGCAGCGTCAGCCCCAGCCAGCGCTGCTCGGCATTGACCAGGTCATTGGCAAACGCCGTCACGTCGAACCTCAGCACGTCCCCGATTTGCGCGTCCGGCGGCACGGCGGCCGAGTCCAGCAGGTTGCCGTCAGCAATCTGGAAATCGGACTCCTGGGCCAAGCCGTTGCCGATGTAGCCGTCGACTGCCAGGCTTTCCGCCGACTGTCCCTCGATCCCGAGTCCCCAGACGCCCACGGAGGTGAACTTGACCTCAAAAGTAGCGCTGGTGATAACCTCGCCGGCAGGTACCGTGAAGCCTGAGAGGTCGAACTCAACCATCGACCGTCCCTCGCCGAAGGTCCCCAGCGCCACATCCCCAAAGGTGGGGAACAGGAAATCGCCGATGCCGTCGAAGAAGTACTCCCCACTCCCGTCGTCGGCGTCAATCACCTGGAAGTCCACGGGCGGGTCGGAGATCACGAACAGCGAGTCCGCGATTGCCGCCGGGCCGGCGAGCAGGCCGGTCACCAGTAAGAGCCAGACCGCGTTGCGAATTACGTACCTCATTGCACTCCTCCTCGAACGGGGGCAGGCTGATCGCGTGACACTCGTTACGTGATCGCCCACCCGACCACGGTTTCTGCCGGACGACTAACCGCGCCCGTGCCCGGAGGCCAGGGTTTCCCGGAGGGTCCCGGGGCAGGACCTCGGCGGGGCGGACCACCCCGGCGCCGGTGGCGGGCGCCCGCACGGTTGCCAGTGTAGCGGATGACCGGTGTGCGTGTCAAGGGTGCCCTCAGCCCGCACTCTGTGCGTACCCCTCCCGGAGGAATTCGTCGTAACCCTTTCCGCGGAAAGGGTTACGACGAATTCCTCCCCAGGTGACTTGACCTGGGGGCGGATTTGAGGGACAATCCGCGCATGGTGACGAGAACCAGCCCCAGAACCGCGGGAAAGAGGGCGGGGACGCGCGATGCGTCGGCCGCCGATTCGCTCGACGTGCGGCTGAAACGCGGCGCGAAGGAGCTACGCGACGCCCTGCGCGAGGTCATCGCCGACGTGCCCGCTCGCAAAACTCGCCCGCAGGAGTTCGCGCGCGCGCTCAAGATTCACCGCAACATCACGGGGCGTCTGCTCAAAGCAGTCGAACATCGCGATCCCCTGGCCGCCATCTGCGAGATGCCACGTGCCGAGGGGCTGCGCACCATCCTCAAGGCCGCGAGGTTATGTGCCCGGAAGGAATCCGTCGAACGCGCCAGCCGCGCCGTCGTGGAGCTGGAGCAACTGCTCGAACACGAGATCGGGGGCTGGGAGGTCCTGCACAGCGTGGCCAGCGAGTGGCTGCCTGATGCCCGCAAGAGGTTCGAGATGACGCACAAACAAGCGGTGTTCAAGGGCATGGCCAATCTGCGGGGTTGCTGCGCGGACACCGAGTTCTGTGCTTTCGTCGGCTATCCGGACGACACGGGAGAGCGCGTGGACGCGGCTCTGATCGCCGGGACGATGGGCCTGCGCCGGCTGCGCCCCAGCGCGGAGATCTGCTACACGTCACTGGGCGCCGCCGCCGACGACTCGCAACGGATCTCGATCCAGGGCGTGTCTGCCGCCAACGCCGGCGACCACTATCCCCTCCTGGAGCAGTTCTCTTCCACGCCGCTGCCGGAGTTCCAGGTGGTGAGCTTTGAGGACCGCGACCACTACGTGCTGAAGGGCAACGGCGTGGGCCCCAGGTCGGCCATTGACCTCGTCACCGCCTGCACGATGTCGGGGCGCCACCCCCGCTACCGGACGGATCCCCCGCGGCGCATCGCCGCCTTCGGCGATCCCACGTTGCCGTGCAAGTCGTTGATTCTCGACATGCTGCTGCACGAGGACGTCTGGCCGGACGCGACGCCCG
>Ga0209096_1000695_pt1 | contig 42211 bp, 15 predicted proteins | sample AD_UKC034_MetaG_FD_184407 | JGI IMG/M metagenome (GOLD analysis project Ga0209096, IMG submission 184407) | Active sludge microbial communities of municipal wastewater-treating anaerobic digesters from USA - AD_UKC034_MetaG (SPAdes) (version 2) | ecosystem: Engineered > Bioreactor > Anaerobic >...
TGGTACTTGTTCCTTTCAAACTCAAGCTTTCGGGCAGCCTGACACTCTTTGTTACTGCAATACCGCTGCCTGAGATGTTTTAGCTTTCTGTTGGCAACGGTTTCTCTCCCGCAATGCCTGCATATAAAAGTGCGCATGGACGTGTTTTTTTACGTCTACGCATTTTCTCCACTTTTGGTGGCAGCATTTTATTTCAGGAAGTGGTACCGGTTTGGTTCAGGGCGGAAATTCATATCTCATCCTTCCTTTCGCATATCTCCTTCTCCTTCCACCTCTCCTTCTACCTGGTTAATCGGCAATGGCTATTCATCCAGTTCCCCGCTTTCGCGGGGATGACGCTTGCGTGTGAAGGGATGGAGAGGTCCCCGCTTTCGCGGGGATGACGCCTGCGTGTATAATAGGGGAGAGGGCGAGAAAATTTGCTGGCAAATTTTCTCGCCCTCTCCAATTCCTCCCCGATAATCGTCATCCCTGCGCAAGCAGGGATCTGCTTCCCTTTGGGGTTTCTCGCCCTCTCCAATTCCTCCCCGATAATCGTCATCCCTGCGTAAGCAGGGATCTGCTTCCCTTTGGGATTTCTCGCCCTCTCCAATTCGCCCCCCCCGATAAATGTCATTCCTGCAAAAGCAGGAACCGATGCTTTGAATCACCATTAGAACAATTGAAGCTGAATTCGAAGTGCAATTCGAAGGCGATTTATGAGAGGAAGGTCGAATTCATATCTCATCCTTCCTTTCGCATATCTCCCTCTCCTTCCACCTCTCCTTCTACCTGGTTAATCGTTAATGGCTATTCGTCCAGCTCCCCGCTTTCGCGGGGATGACGGTTGCGCGTGAAGGGATGGAGAGGTCCCCGCTTTCGCGGGGATGACGCCTGCGCGTATAATAAGGGAGAGGGCGAGAAAATTTGCTGGCAAATTTTCTCGCCCTCTCCAATTCCTCCCCGATAATCGTCATTCCTGCGCAAGCAGGGATCTGCTTCCCTTTGGGGTTTCTCGCCCTCTCTAATTCCTCCCCGATAATCGTCATCCCTGCGTAAGCAGGAAAAGGTGCTTTAAATCACCATTACAAAACAATTCGAAGTGCAATTCGAAGGCGATTTACGAGAGGAAGGTCGAATTCATATCTCATCCTTCCTTTCGCATATCTCCTTCTCCTTCCACCTCTCCTTCTACTTCGTTAATCGTTAATGGCTATTCGTCCGGTCCCTGCGAAAGCAGGGAACGGGCTTTGAATCACCATCATTAGAACATTCGAAGTTGAATTCGAAGCACCGGAATATTTACAGAAGAGCCACGAGTAAAAAAAATTAAAAATGATTAATCAGTTAATCAAAAAGATAGTATTTTTGATTAATCTATTGATGCAAAATGGAATATTTCTTTCATATATTGAATCAACGGCTCCGAAACCTGCCTGGTTCATTGTTCCGGAAACCTTTCCCCGACAGTGGATGGAATAACCGACTGATCGGGATCAACGGCGCCAGGGGAGTGGGCAAAACAACGCTGGTGCTGCAATATGCAAGGAATTACCTGCCACTGGATTTCCAGACACTATACCTGAGCCTGGATGATATTTATTTCAAATCCGGCTCGCTGTCGGGACTGGTAGCCGATTTTGTGAAAAAAGGCGGCAAATACCTTATCCTCGACGAAGTGCACCGTTATGCCGACTGGAGCGTTGAAGTCAAGAATATCTATGACAACCACCCGGAACTCGAAAAAATCATCTTTACCGGATCTTCTATTATAAAACTGGCCAAAGCCCCGGCAGACCTGAGCCGGCGTACGGTTATGTTTGAAATGCCGGGATTGTCATTTCGCGAATACCTGGCCTTTGAAACAGGCCTTGCCTTTCAACCAATCAACCTTGAAGATCTTCTAAAGGAACATGTGAACCTCGCCAGGGATGTCAATGAGAAAATAAAACCGCTTCAGCATTTTGGCGACTACCTCAGGTTTGGCTATTATCCTTACTATCTGGAAAACAGGGAGTTTTATCACCTGAAAGTACAGCAGGATGTGAACCTGATCATCGAGTCGGACCTTTCGTACACCGAGGGCATCAGCATTTCCCACCAGGAGAAGCTGAAAAAGCTGTTGTATATCCTTGCCTCCAGTCCGCCATTCAAACCCAACATATCGAAACTGGCTTCGCACATAGAAATTGCACGCAATACCCTGATGAACAGCCTGCATATCCTTCACAAAGCACGCCTTCTGGGCCTGATGTACGCAGATCCTGTTGGGGTGACCCTGCTGCAGAAACCCGACAAGGTCTTCCTGTTCCACCCCAATCTCTATTATGCTCTTTCCCGCCAGGATACTGATGTCGGCTCACTGCACGAAACATTTTTCTATAATCAGCTTCAGGCAAAATATGAGATCGCCTATCCCAGTCATCATGATTTTCTGGTAGACGGTCAGTACCTGTTTGAAATCGGAGGCAAGAACAAGAAAATGGTCCGGGAAGACGAGCAGCAAAACGCCTGGGTCGCAAAGGACAATATCGAATATGGTTATAAAAACCAGGTGCCCCTCTGGTTGTTTGGATTCCTTTACTGATATAATAAGATATGAAAACCATCCTCATCACCGGCGCCAACGGATTCGTGGGCTCAAACCTTTACGATTCCCTTTCCGGGGATTTCCGCCTTATCGGGCTGGATATTACCAAAAAAGGCAGCTATCCCCCGGGTAATCTGTACGGCTGGGATGAACTGAACCAACTGCCCCCCGCCGACGCGATCATCCACCTGGCCGGGAAAGCCCACGACACAGCCAATACGGCCCGCGAGGAGGAGTATTTCGATATCAACCTGGGCCTCACGAAAACGATTTTCGACTACTTCCTTCATTCCGGTGCCGAAAAGTTCATCTTCTTCAGCTCCGTGAAAGCCATTGCCGATACGGTCCCCGGTGATATCCTCACGGAAGAGACCATTCCCGATCCAAAAACTCCCTACGGAAAATCGAAACTTGAAGCAGAACGTTATCTTGTGACCACGATAGAGCAATATACCCTGAACCGGGAACCGGGAACCGGGAACCCGAAAGCTTCAAGCAAAAAGGTTTATATCCTCCGACCGGCGATGATCCACGGGCCGGGGAACAAGGGGAACCTGAACCTGCTGTACAACGTGGTCCGCAAAGGGATCCCCTGGCCGCTGGGGGCATTCGATAACCGGCGCTCTTTCGCCTCCATCGAAAATGTATCGTTCGTGGTACGGCAGCTGCTCGAGCGACCTGTCGAGCCAGGCGTTTACCAGGTGGCCGACGACGAACCGGTTTCCACCCTTGAACTCATCCGCCTTATGGCGCGAACGCTGGACAGAAAACCACGCATCCTCAGGCTTCCGGCCGGACTCATCCGTGCCACGGCCAGGACAGGAGATCTTTTGCACTTTCCTCTCAACAGCGAGCGGCTGAAGAAGCTGACCGAAACGTATGTGGTGTCAAATGTAAAGATGAAAACGGCGCTGGGAATCGAAACGATGCCGGTGGGGGCGCTCCAGGGGCTGGAGCGAACGCTGCGGAGTTTTCAGGAGTAAGCGAGGGGGAGGTACTGCGGCTGCGGGTCCCCGCTTTCGCGGGGATGACGGTTGCGCGTGAAGGGATGGAGAGTTCCCCGCTTTCGCGGGGATGACGCCTGCTTGTTATATGAGGGAGAGGGCGAGAAAATTTGCTGGCAAATTTTCTCGCCCTCTCCAATTCCTCCCCGATAATCGTCATCCCTGCGCAAGCAGGGATCTGCTTCCCTTTGGGGATACGCCATCGTCATCCCTGCGCAAGCAGGGACCTGCTTCCCTTTGGGGGTGCGCCATCGTCATCCCTGCGCAAGCAGGGATCATGTGCTTTGAATCGCCACCATTAGAACAATCGAAGTTGAATTCGAAGTTTAGGTAGAAGGCGATTTATGAAAGGAAGGTCGAATTCGTCTCTCATCCTTCCTTTCACATATCTCCTTCTCCTTCCACCTCTCCTTCTACCTGGTTAATCGTTAATGGCTATTCATCCAGTTCCCCGCTTTCGCGGGGATGACGCGCAGTGTGGGAGAAAGAAAGGAGGGCGCTTAAAATTGCTAGCAATTTTAAGCGCCCTCCTTTTTATCTAAATGCCATCGTCATCCCTGCGCAAGCAGGGATCTGCTTCCTTTTGGGGTTTCTCGCCCTCTCCAAATCTCCCCCCCCCGATAAATGTCATTCCTGCGAAAGCAGGAACCCGTCCCTGCGAAAGCAGGAACCGATTCTTTGAATCACCATTAGAACAACCGAAGCTGAATTTGAAGTGCAATTAGAAAGCGATTTACGAGAGGAAGGTCGAATTCGTCTCTCATCCTTCCTTTCACATATCTCCTTCTCCTTCCACCTCTCCTTCTACCTGGTTAATCGTTAATGGATATTCTTCCGGGCCCTGCAGCACACAAAAACATTTATCGTATATTTGTTTAAAATCGAATTGGTGAACAGTCCTGAAGTAAAACAATTCATTCAAGAGCACAGCCATCTTTTCTGGTACATCCCCGAAGACCAAATGGGAGAGATCAGTCAGGAATTACTGGTCGAAACCATTTTGAACTATGGCAACCTGGACGATGTCAGGCGACTGGTTGAAATTATGGGGATCAACCGGATTTCAGAGGTGTTCTTCCAGGCAGGTGGAAGAAAAAAACTGAACTATTATCCTGAGATCCATCACTTTTTTTCACTGGTTTTTAAAAAATATGCACCCGGAAATATTGGATAAGCGTCAGACTGAACTTTTGCCGCTATTGCAACAGTTTAAAAGAGAATTCTACCTGGCCGGCGGGACAGCCATCGCTTTACACACAGGGCATCGCAGGTCACTGGATTTCGATCTTTTTAAATTCAGTCCGATCAAACCCAGAAGCATTGTTGATAAAATTTCGGAATGCAATTATCCTTTTCTGGTGACACGAAGGGTAACCGAACAATTGGATATTTCCGTTAACGACGTCAAATTTACATTTTGCCAGTACCCATTCAAGGTCAGTGCTCCTGTAAAACTGGAGGATATCGCACGTTTACCGGAATTGATCGACCTGGCAGCAATGAAAGCGTATGCTCTGGGTAGGAGATCCAAATGGAAGGACTATGTTGATCTGTACTTTATCCTGAAGGACTACTATTCAATCCCTCAAATTTCTCAAAAAGCCACCCTGCTGTATGGGCAATTATTTTCGGAAAAGCTTTTCAGAGCCCAATTGTGCTATTTTGACGATATTGATTATGCCGAGCCGGTCGATTTTATTGGTACGCCCGTACCTGCCCCGGAAATAAAGGATTTCCTGACCACAAAGGCAACCGATCTGTTTTGACCAGAAGACTGATGAGGGTCCCCGCTTTCGCGGGGATGACGCGCAGTGTGAGAGAATGAAAGGAGGGCGCTTAAAATTGCTAGCAATTTTAAGCGCCCTCCTTTTTATCTAAATGCCCTCGTCATCCCTGCGCAAGCAGGGATCTGCTTCCCTTTGGGGATGCGCCCTCGTCATCCCTGCGCAAGCAGGGAATGTCATCCCTGCGCAAGCAGGGATCTGCTTCCCTTTGGGGATGCGCCCTCGTCATCCCTGCGCAAGCAGGGAATGTCATCCCTGCGCAAGCAGGGATCTGCTTCCCTTTGGGGATGCGCCATCGTCATCCCTGCGCAAGCAGGGAATGTCATCCCTGCGCAAGCAGGGATCAGGTGCTTTGAATCACCATTAATAGAACATTCGAAGTTGAATTCGAAGTTTAGGTAGAAGGCGATTTATGAATGGAAGGTCGAATTCATATCTCTTCCTTCCTTTCGCAAATCTCCTTCTTCTTCCACCTCTCCTTCTACCTGGTTAATCGTTAATGGCTATTCATTCCCGCCCCGATTCTTTTTCCGATGGCGCATCGTATTACCAGATAAACCAGCGAGAGCACCGCAACGGTCACCAGAAAAATGGACAGCTTCATGATCTCCTGCCGTATCAGCACGATGGTAAAGATATTGATCATCAGCTGCACCACGGCATACAGCGATGCAACCAGCACATGCGGCCACCCCAGCTCGTTCGACAACCACTGGTACAGATGCGATCGGTGGGCCCTGAAAATATTCTCCCTGCGAAAAAGCCTGTAAAGGATCGTGACGACGGAATCAAGAGCATACACGATGAAAAATAACACGTATTCGAACCGTCCGGTGACCGACACGAGGCAGATCATCAGATACCCCAGCAGAAAGGCCATGCTGATGCTGCCCACATCGCCGGCAAAGGTCCGCGCAAGGCGGCGGGCATTGAAAAAACTGAAGATCACAACGGCAATGATCAGCAGGATCAGCAGCGGGGGAGGGGCAAACGGCTGCCGGTGGTTCAGGACCATAAAGCTGCCCAGCGCGGCCAGGCTGTAAAAGGGCGTGATGGCATTGATGCCGTCCAGGAAGTTGAACGCATTGATCCATCCCAGCAGCAGTATGTAGAGCGGGATGACCAGGTACCACGGCAGACCCACAAAATCCAGCTGAAGGAGCATCAGGCTCACCGCGATGAACTGTACTAAAAAGCGAATGCTCCCGGGCAGCGTGCGCAGGTCATCCAGGAAGCTCACCGCCGCAACCAGCAGCAGGCCTGCGATCAGCCAGGGCAATGCAAAGCCGTGGGATACGAACCAGAGCAGGGCCGCCAGCGGAAACACGATGCCTCCGCCACGGATTGCAACGCCCCGGTGAGAACTGCGTTCATTAGGCCGGTCGATGATCTGATACCGTTCAGCAAGCTTAAAATAAAGGAGCAGGGTGGCCAGCAGGACAAAGGCGGAAACAGGGTAAAGGATCATTGCGGCTTTTTCGCTTTACAGAACCGTTCATAGTTGCTTTTACCCGCAGGATTTCCCTTTTTCATGGCTGTTTCAAAATCCCTGCAGGCATCCTCCATCTTGTTGAGGGCACGGTAACATATGCCGCGGAGATTGAAAAGCCCCGCCTTATCCGTCAGGGTGAGCAGGCGATCGATGTCTTCGATGCATTTCAGGTAGTTTTTCAGGTAGTAATGGGTGAAAGCCCTGAATTCCATCGCGTTGGTATGGTCGGGCACATTCCCGAGAAACCGGGTCAGGTAGGGCAGGGCGGCACCGTAATTCTTTTTATTGAATTCGGCCACTGCTTTGTTATAATCCTCCCGGAACGGTTCCACAAATTTTTTATCATATATGAAATTGTGCTGCTTGTTCACCAGGGAATCCTTCGGGAACTGCTTTTTGGCTTCTTCAATGCGCTCCCACGCTTTGTCAACCTCCCCCCTTTTGTAGTAATAGTAGGTGCTGTTCACCCAGACCTTGCTTTCCTTGGGATGGTCGGCCAGGTAGGTATCGAGGTAGGAGATGATCCTGTCATATTCCTTTTTTTTATCGAGGAGGTTGACCATCACGTTGATATTCTTCAGATGGTTGGGTTTGAGGTCATACATCCGTTCCGCGTAAAAAAGGACGCTGTCGGGCTGCTCGAGCTTGTTGAATCCCATCGACAGGAAATATTCGCGGCGGCCGTCCCAGGGACTGGCCTGGTCGGCCTTCAGCAGGGCAATGGCCTCTTCATTTCTGCCTTCATTCAAAAGGTACCTGGCTTTGACGTTGGATTGAGTTTCAGCAAAACCGACGATGGATGGGATGGGGGTAAATCCATTGACGATCTTATCGGCCGGAGTTTTCAGCTTGCCTCCCTTGATCTCCTGGTAGGCAATGCGCTGGATCCTTGAAGATTTGAAGTTCAGGTAGAAGACATACGAAGAGGCGATCAGCGCAAGGATGGCTACACCCGAAAGCGACCATAAAAGCCCGTGCTGCATCTTTCCGGGAGCGGCTTCCGGTGCCGGATCCGCTCCTCGTCTTTTCAGCTGCGCGATCACGGTGATCCCCGTTGCCACAAAGAAGGCGAACAGCAACAGGATCTCCGGCCGGTCGGCCGGGAAGTTGAAAAAGGCATCCACCGAATAAAAGGCAATGCCGGAAGCGGCCAGGAAAAGCCAGCGGAACAGGTCGTCGCGGTCGTCCCTGGCAGAAAAGAACATCTTCAGGAAGGCCCAGGCGATCAGCGCAAAAATGGCCAGAAAACACAACCCTCCAATGAAGCCAGTTTCTGCAGCGGTTTCAATGAAATCATTGTGTGCCTTGTACATATAGATGAAATCGTCGGACTTCTGATTCTCGTATTTCAGCTCAACCACCTTCCAGTTGCCGCTACCCACACCGAACAGTGGTTTTTCCTTCAGCATGTGCCACGACCACTTCCAGGCGTTGATACGCTTGCTCGACGAGCCCTCGAAGGTGCCGATCGTGGCCAGCTGCTCCCCGACACCCTGTGTATACCGGCTCTCCTTGTTTTTGGGATAGAGCAGCTCGCGGGTGCCCGAGAATGCCAGGTACGATATGCCCAGGGCGAGCACGTACGCACCCGCCATCCACAGGTATTTTTTTTGTTTGCCCCGCAAATAAACGATCAGCAGGTAGGCCAGCACGACCACCGACAAGACGATCAGGCCCAGGTAGAACGCACGGGTGGCCATGAAAAAGACCGCTGCGACACCCACCACCAGCCCGAGCCACCCCAGCGCCTTCAGCCATTTTTTGCTGAACAGCATCAGCCACAGGGCAAAGGGCAGCTTCACAAAGATGGCCGAGGCCAGGATGTTCTTGTTGCTGTAAATGGTCTTGATATCCAGTACCGACTTTATTTTCCCCTGTATGAACTCGTGGATATGGTAAAATACGGTGATGGAATCGTAGATGAGCATCCCGGTGAAGACAAGTACGATCCATGTCAGGTATCGCGGATCGTGCATCAGGATGACCGAAAGGATGAATGTTGCCGAAAAGACCGTGAACACCTTGGTGAACTGGAACAGCGACTCGGTCAGGTTGAGCGCGTTGAAGAACGAGAGCAGCGACGCCGCCAGAAAGCCTGCGTAAGCGATCCCCGGGCCTGTCTTGAAAAACAGGGCCATTGCCCCCGGTTGCCGCCTGATGTCACGCTGCGTGAACAGGGTGATGAATCCGGCCAGGTTCATCAGCGACAATGCCAAAAATTTAGGCGCATTGGTGTCGAACGTCGTGAGGTTGGGGGTGTAGGTGGGGATCAGGATGTAGGCAAGGACCACCACACCCAGCGGAATGTTGATGGGATTGGCCTTTGCCAGGGTTTTGGTGCCGGCCGGTCGTTTGGCTGTCTTATTTTTCATTGTTTGTCGAGTGCTTCGTAAACCGAATTGTTGCTGCGAAAATCAGGCACCATCTCTTTGAGCCTGCGTACCATCTCCACATCATCCCCCGATTTCCAGGCCGTTTCGATCTGTTCCATCTGCCGGACCACCAGATTAAGATCCACAGGACTCACTTTGGCGATCATGATGCGCGGGTGGTGGGTGGGGATGTTGTTCTCGGTGCTGTTCAGCAGCTCTTCGTAGAGTTTTTCGCCCGGCCGCAGGCCACAGTAAACGATTTGGATGTCCTTATCCGGTTGTAGGCCGGAGAGCCGGATCATGTGCCGGGCCAGGTCAACGATGCGCACCGGCTGTCCCATGTCGAACAGGTAGATCTCTCCCCCTTTGGCCATGGCGCCGGCTTCCAGCACCAGCTGACAGGCTTCGGGGATGGTCATGAAAAAGCGGGTGATCTCGGGATGCGTGACGGTAACGGGGCCGCCTTCTTCGATCTGCCGGCGGAACAGGGGGATGACCGAACCGTTGGAACCCAGCACGTTCCCGAACCGGGTGGTGATAAAGCGGGTATGATGTTCCTGGCGGTTGCCCAGGCTCTGGATGTAGATCTCCGCCGCGCGCTTGGTGGCGCCCATCACGCTGGAAGCCCTCACGGCCTTGTCGGTGGACACCATCACGAATTTGCCGGTCTGGTAACTGACGGCCAGGTCGGCCAGCAACCGCGTGCCGAAAACGTTCACCCGGATCGCCTCCCAGGGATTTTCTTCCATCATCGGCACGTGCTTGTAGGCTGCTGCGTGGTAGATCAGCTCCGGCCGGTACTGTTCGAAGATGCGTCCCATCCGGTGGGCGTCACTCACGTCGGCAATTATCACCCGGGCGATCCTGCTGAAATCCGTAAAGGTCTGCCTGAACCGCAGCGTCAGCTCGTGAAGCGGGGTTTCGGCCTGGTCCACCAGGATGATGCTCTTCACCTTCAGATGCATCAGCTGCCGGGCGATCTCACTGCCGATGCTTCCGGCAGCACCCGTCACCATCACCACCTTCCCCTGGTTTTCACCGGCTACCTGACTGTTCCTGAGTACGATCGGCTCACGCTGGAGCAGGTCCTCAATGCTGACATTCCTGATCTGCTTGGCCTGGATCTCACCATTGATCCAGGATTCAACGGGAGGGATGTCCTTGACGGTAACATTAAACTGAAGGCAGGCATCCACGATCTGCCGTTTTTTTACGGGATCGATCCTGTGAATGGCGATGATCACCTCGCTGACTTTCTTCTGTGCGAGATAGTGTGCATTGAGCACTTCCGGCCCGTTCACGGGGATGCCCTCCAGGCTCTTGCCGATCTTGCCGGGATTGTCGTCAATGAAACACACCACCTTGTAGTCGTTGTTCAGGTCGTTGATCAGCGCATCCTTGGTGAGGATCCCGGCTTTGCCGGCTCCATAGATCAGTACGTGGATGTTCTCGCTTCGCCCTTTCATCAGCCGGATCCAGACCAGCTTCGACAGCAGTCGCGTGAAGATCATCAAAAACAGGGTGATCAGGCCAAAGATGATGATGATGCTGAGGGGAAGGATTTGCTCAAACGGCCATCCGAACCGCTGGATGATGGTGTTGAGCAGCACCAGCGCGATGATGGTGAACAGCACCGCCCGGAAGATCCGGATCACATCGTTGGTGCTGGTGTGGCGGATGATCCCGACATAGGAGCGTGTGATGAGAAAGGCGGCCAGGGAAAAAAACACCACCACGGGAAGATAGGTGGAAAGTTTCCACTGATGGATGTAGGTCAGATCAAAATTGAAACGGATGATGTAAGCGGTGACCAGTGAAACCACCACGATCACAACATCGGATGCCAGCACCAGGTAACGTGATACGAACCGGTTTGAAAAATGAACCAGGAATCGTTGGATCATCGTAGTTTCAATAAGAAGGAACCGTGTCCCGGGTTGTCAGAACCATTGCCCTCAGGATACCCCTTACACCGCAAAACTACAAAAATGATTGAAAAAAGAACACCTTCCCTGGTTTTTATTGGGAACACAGTGGCATAAACCGTGGATCATACATTATTAATGACATGGGAGGACTGTATTTTATACATTATATATTATATACGGCCAATTATTTTATCAAGGCCGGGTATTTATTTTATCTTACCTGTCATTCAGTATTAAGACCGGTTCCATTCATTGATTCAAACATATTAACAATGATCATCCCCAACCTTTGGATTTGAACAATGGCCTGTTATTAAATATAATTTTTTATTCAGCTTTTTTTTTGGATATCGTATTTTTTTGTACTTATTTTGTCGGCAATTAGGACGATGACCGGAGAGGACGAAGAGGATCAGTCCATCACAGAGATTACGGCGGTGGAATATTTTTATAAAATATTGAACAAATTTTAAACTATTTTTGCTTTTGATACGTACAAATGGTATATTTGCTTCGATTTGGAGCTATGTGTAATTAATTTTAGTGAATGACACACGGATACATCTTTTCTCTTGATTCTCACCAGGCTGAAGGCTTAGCGGCAGTCAGCCGTTTGCAATTGAGTGCAGCGCGGTGTTCTGTTGGTTGTCAACCGTTCTTAAATCCTTTTATGACCGCTTTGAGCACATTGGAAAATTCAGATATACCATCCGGTTCAACGAGCCCGGATCCTGAGTGTAATGACGATAATGAATGAAGAAATACGTTATTTATGAAAAAGACAGATACTTTTTTACCAGAAATTAAAACCATAAATGATATGAAGAATTTTACACTAACACTAAAAACAGTAAGACTGCGAAGGATTTTAGCCAATTCTTCGTTATTGGCCTTGATCCTGTTTTTCAGCATTTCCCTGATTTCATCGACCGGGGCATTTGCGCAATCGCAAACAAACCTACCGGATATTGGTCTTAATGGGACCGACGGTGATTATGATTGGGACAATCCTGGTAATATTACCGCTATTGGTGGTGGTGAAGCATCATGTGACCTGCCCTTGACATTGTGGTGGTATTATACCAGCGATACTCTAAAAGGCTCAGATTTCGATTTCACCGGCCTGAGTGATGTCACACAGGAAATAACCGGAATAGAATTAAAGATGCTATGCTCTACAGGTGATCCGAATATCTGGGCTACCGTTTATGATCAATCTGTAATGCTGATGAAAAATGGCATCACTGTAGGAGATAATAAGGTAAGTTCTGCTCCCTGGACTGAAAGTCCTGTATTACGGACCTATGGGGGTGATGGTGATCTGTGGGGAACTAACTGGACGTGTGCTGATGTTATGGATCCGGACTTTGGGGCTGCCCTGACAGTAAAGAATCAAGAATGGGACATATTGCCTGGACAAGCGTTGGTTGATTACATGGAGATCACCATTTATTACAGAACCAAAGAAAGTGGTTCTCCAGTCATCTATGTAACTGGTGATCTTGACGTTTTTGACTATACTTGTGTCGGGTCCTATGATCCGCCTACAGGTCCTGCACCATCCTATAATGTTGGTGGAGATAATATCATTCCTCCCAACTGCATTACCGTTACACCTCCTCCTGGTTTTCAGATCTCACTAAATGCTACAAGTGGTTTCTCCACTGATCCAATAATTCTTTGTGAAACGGATTCTCTTAATCCGGGATATATCCAGGCCACTCCTATTTATGTGCGTTTTGTACCTTTAACAGGAACAGATTATACTGCAAATAGCATTAGGCACGAAAGCCCGGGTGCTGTAACTCAATATAAGCCTGTCTCAGGAACGACAGACGTGACCCTGCCTGTTCTTTCGGGCGTACCTGAAGACGAATACCTGGGATGCAACCCTGGTCCTGAAGAAATGGAATGTAATCTTAGTGGTATTACAGCCACCGACAACTGCGGTGAGCCGGTAACCATTACCTGTGAGGCGGGAACTGAGACAATAACCAGCGGATGTGACTGGACCCAGACAAATTATTACTATGGGGTAGACAACGCAGGCAATATTGGAGCAGAGAGTGTTACCTATACCTGGAAGGTAGATCTGACCCCGCCGGTACTTGCAAACGTACCCACAGGCAGTGACCTGGGATGCAATCCCCCCCTGCCGGTGTGTGATCCCGGCGTGACAGCCACGGATATCTGTGACGGCCCCGTAAGCGTGACTTGCGAGACGGAAGGACCCACAAACACCGGCTGCGACTATACACAGGATTTTGTGTATTCAGCCATTGATGAGTGCGGTAATCCTGTTTCACAGACTGTTACCTATACATGGAAAATAGATGTAACCCCACCGGTGCTTCCAACCCTTCCTGCCGGAGGCGACCTGGGCTGCAACCCGCTGACACTGCCTACCTGTATCTACACTCTGACCGCCACAGATGACTGCGACGGCGTGGTGAGCGTGACCTGCCAGTCAGGATGCCCGACATGGACAGGCTGCGACTATACACAGGATTTTGTGTATTCAGCCGTTGATGAGTGCCAGAATCCTGTATCTGCAACGGTAACCTTTACCTGGAAAATAGATACTGCGCCACCTTCTTTCAGTGGCATTCCTACCGTCTTAAGCCTGGATTGCAATACCCCGCCGGTTTGTGATCCCAATGTGACAGCCTCGGATATCTGTGACGGTCCTGTTAGTGTGACCTGCACACCAGGGACTCCGACCCAGACGGGTGACTGCACCATGGAACAGGATATTGTCTATTCAGCCATTGACGAGTGCCAGAACCCTGTCAGCATTACACTAACGTATACCTGGACCATTGACACCGAAGATCCGGTCATCAGCACCGATGCCATCAGCGGACTGATCCCCGGTGACTGCTGCAACCCGGATGTGATCACTCCGACCTTTACAGGACTTGACAACTGCGAAGGGGTCTTCACTCCGACAATCAGCACCGACGGACCGATCAACGTGTCAGGATGCGACTGGGAACAGACCTGGGTGGCCTCCTATACGGATGCCTGCGGCAACGCTGCCCTTCCGGTCACCATCACCTATACCTGGAAAGAGGATCTTGTACCTCCTGAGCTAATTTGGAATATACCACCTATTTATGGACTCCCCTGGCCGACTGATCCCATTGAACTGGGATGCAATCCGCTCCCGGATGAGCTTCCGTCGTGCAATGGCTTTGTGACCGCTTCCGACAATTGTGTCGGGTCCACGGCTGTAACATGCCTGCCAGGTGAGATCACAGGCGGTTGCCAGAAATCACAGTCCTTTACCTATACGGCAGAAGATCTTTGCTGCAACGTGGCCATCAAGACCGTAACCTATACGTGGAAGGACGACCTGGTACCGCCCGAATTCACAGGAGTTCCGGATGATCAGGACCTGGGCTGCAATCCAACGGAGCTGTATGATTGCGAAGATTTTGAATTCGACGGAGTTTTTCCTGTCATCGCTTTTGATCTATGTGACGGCAACGTATCTAACTGCATCGTGGAATGCTTATCGGACGTGGCCACCACGACGAACGGCTGCGACTGGACGCAGACCTTCTTCTTTACGGCCAACGATGCCTGCGGGAATGTCGGCACCGAATCGGTGACCTTTACCTGGCGGGAGGATCTGACACCGCCGGTACTGGGCCCTCTGCCTGAAGGAGGATTTATCGGCTACTGTCCGGATGAACTGCCGGAATGCGATGACTTTTCGGTATCTGCTACAGATGAGTGCGGCATTGCCACGGTAACCTGCGAAGCAGCGGTTCCGGTGACGGCAACGGATGAATGCGGCCTTGTCGGAACACTTACCGTTACCTTCTCGGCCTATGACGAGTGCGGCAATACAGCCACACCGGTGGATGTTGTTTATACATGGATCGAAGATTATACTCTTCCTGGAATTTATGCAGTATATTATCCGGATCTGGAATGCATTCTTACCGAGGAAGATCGGCCCGACTGTGGCACTGCGACTGTAACCGCGACCGATAACTGTGACCTTACCGTGACCCTGACCTGCGAAACGGGAGCGATCACCGAAACTACGGATTGCCAGTTTGAACAGAGTTTCACGTATTATGCCACCGATGATTGTTTCAACGTAGCAAGCCTGACCATTACCTATACCTGGCGGGAAGACTGGACGCCACCTGTTTTGATCGGTGTTCCTGCTGGCGAATACCTGGGCTGCAACCCGGTGGTCCCGACGTGCGGTACGTTCACGGTGACAGCCACGGACAACTGCGACCTTGCGGTCACGGTGACCTGTACAGAGAGCGAACCAGTACCCATAACCCCCAACTGCCGCTGGTCGAAGACCTTGACCTGGTACGCAGAGGATGAATGTGGCAACGGGGTGACCCAGACCGCCACCTTTACCTATAAGGTAGATACGGAAGCTCCGCAAATCAGTGGAGTACCAACATCCGAGATCAACCTGGGCTGCAATCCTGTAAAACGAGGGGTGCCCATGCCAGCGTGCGATCCTCTGGTTTCCGCCCTGGATAACTGCGACGGACCGATGACACCCCAATGCGAGGTGCTGGATCCCGAATACGATGGTTGTAATGTCACCCAGAAGGTGGTTTACACAGCAATGGATGTTTGCTGCAATATGGGCGTGGCAACCGCAACCTATACCTGGAAGGAAGACCTTGTGCCACCGGTGATCAGCGGTGTTCCTGACGATGAGGACCTGGGCTGCAACCCTGCGTCCATCCCAACCTGCGATGACATTATGGACGTGATCACGGTAGAGGACAACTGCGACGATTTCCTGGAGGATTGCTGTGTTGAATGTATCCCGGGTGTGCCTGTTAACGTGGCTGGGTGCGACTGGAGCGTGACTCATTTGTTCACCGCACATGATCTGTGCGGGAACATAGGCACCGAATCGGTGACCTATACCTGGAGAGAGGATGATGTTCCTCCTGTGATCACGGGCATTCCTACGACACAACCCGTAGACCTGGGCTGGTGCCCGGAACGTCCAACGTGTGAAAACTTCACCGTGGAAGCCACGGATGTTTGCGGAGAGGTGGTGACCTTTACCTGCGAAGCGGGAGCAGTCGTGTCCACGACAAGCTGCGACTGGACCCAGGTGTTCACCTATACGGCGATCGATGAGTGCAATAACGTAGCGGTGGAGAGCATTACGTATATCTGGAAAGAAGACGACATTGAACCTGTACTGCACGGATTACCTGAGGGCATTGTTAACCTGGGCTGCAATCCGGTTGATCTTCCGGAGTGTGACACCTACACGGTGACCGCCACGGACAACTGTGATCCAGTCGTATCGTTGACCTGCACGGAGGGTGGCATCACGGGCGAATGCAACAAACAGCAGATCTTTACCTACATAGCGACCGATGAATGTGGCAATCTTGCCTCAGGCACGATAACCTATATCTGGAAGGACGACGAGGTACCTCCTGAAATTGGAAACCTGCCGGTACCACCCACCGAGCTGATCTGCGACCTGGATCCTTCGTGCGAAGACTTTGCAGTGACAGCCACGGATGATTGCGACGGTCCGGTAAGCGTGACCTGTTCAGCAGGCGTGATCACGGGCATCTGCGTCGTTAGCCAGCCCTTCTATTTCTACGCTGTGGATGAATGCGGCAATGGAGTCACCGAGACTGTGACCTTTACCTGGAGGGAAGACCACGTTGCCCCAATCATCAGCGGCGTTCCTGTGGATGACATCATCCTTGGCTGCAACCCGGCTGTCCTGCCATCGTGCGAAAACCATCCGTTCATCGGTCTGGTGACCGCAGTGGATGATTGTGACGGCATCGTGGGCGTAAGCTGCGAGATGGGCACAGCCACGGAAACGGGCGACTGCGAATGGATGCAGACCATCACGTTCACGGCAACAGACTGCTGCCTGAATATTGCCTCCGAAACGGCCACATACCGCTGGAAGGTTGATACCGAGCCACCTCAGTTCATTGGACTGCCTGTGGGCAGAGATTTGGGATGCAACCCGGTGGAAAATGGTACACCCATCCCGGTGTGCGGCGACTTCTATGTGACAGCCGAGGATAACTGCGGTGATTGTGCCTGCATCGTTAGCTGCGAGGAAGGAGATGTCGTCAGCGATGGCTGCGACCGGTCCAAGACCTTTACCTTCACGGTTGAGGATGCCTGCCTGAACGAAAACATAGCCTATGTAACCTACACGTGGAAGGAAGACCTTCTGGCGCCAGTGCTGAGCGGTGTGCCTGTTGGCGGCGACCTTGGCCTCTGCCCGCCGGATGTTCCTGATTGCGAAGACTTTGATGTGACTGCCACGGATGTGTGTGACGGTGTATGGTCGGCGACCTGCACGTCAGAATTAATTGAACCGTCCGAGGGGTACTTTGACTACACAAAGATCTTCACCTTCACGGCAGTTGATGCCTGCGGCAACGGGGTGACCGAAACGGTGACCTATACCTGGCTGGGAAGCGGCCTGCCGCCTGTTATCTCCGGTGTACCGGAAGATGCAGATCTGGGCTGCAATCCGGAAGAGCTACCCTCCTGCGAGGAATCCTTCGGCGGCGTCTATGCAGAAGATGCACAGGGTGAGCCGGTGAGTGTGACCTGCGATGCAGGAGAAATAACGGGCGACGACTGCCTGAAGAGCCAGACCTTTACGTTCGAAGCCTCTGACGACTGTTACAACGTAGGTACCGAGAGCGTCACCTACACCTGGAAAGAAGACCTGGTGGATCCTGTATGGGACGAGGAACCTGTTGACCGGTTCCTGGGCTGCAATGTGGCAACTCCTACGTGCGATGATTTTGTGTTCACGGCCACCGACAACTGCGACGGAGTGATCACGGCTACCTGCCAGGCAGGCATCCCCAGCGGCGAATGCGACTGGAGCCAGGAGTTCACCTACACGGCAGTAGACGAGTGTGGTAACGAGATCTCCAAGACGGTGACCTATACATGGAAGATCGATTATGAAGCACCTGTGCTGAGCAACCTGCCTCCGGGCGGCAACCTGGGCTGCAACCCACCGACCCTGCCCGTGTGCGATGACTTCAATGTGATTGCCAGCGACAACTGCGACGGATCGGATATCGTTTACTGTGAACAGATCGATCCCGAAAACGGCTGCATCAGGACACGGATCTTTGTCTTCACGGCGACCGACCTGTGCGGCAACGAAGTGTCGGCGACAGTGACCTATACTTATAAGCTTGACATTACGCCACCGGTCCTGTTCAATGTACCCGAAGGCGGTGAACTGGGATGCGATCCGCAAGAGCTGCCGACGTGTGCTCCGCTGAACATTCCCGATGGTGTATATGCTGTTGATGAATGCGACGGCTCCATCTGCGAAGTGGAATGCACACCAGGCGATATCCTGGGCGATGGCTGTGCCAAGAGCCAGACCTTTACCTATGCGGCTGTGGATGCGTGCGGCAACTGGGCCATTGAGGAAGTGACCTATACCTGGATGGAAGATCCTGAAGTTGCACCGGTGATCTATACGGAAGCCCTCAGCGGCGATCTGGGATGCAATCCGGTTGAGGTCGTTCCTCCTGTCTTTACCGGCATTGACGGGTGCGGCGGTGCCTTCACCCCGACGGTGGGCACCAGTGGTCCGGCAAACGAAGGGTGTGCCTGGGCGCAGACCTGGACGGCGTCCTTTACGGATGTATGCGGCAATGTGGCCGTACCGGTTGAGATCACCTACACCTGGACGGTAGACACCGAACTGCCGGTGATCTCTACCACGGCTGTCAGCGGAGATCAGGGATGCAATTCACAGTTTGAACCACCGGCATTCACCGGAGCAGACAACTGCGATGGTGTCTTCACGCCGATTGTGACCACTACAGGTCCGACCATCGTTACGGGATGCGATTACACCCAGACGTGGGCGGCCAACTATACGGATGCCTGCAGCAACGATGCACTGGAGGTGACCATCACCTACACCTGGACACAGGATACGGAAGATCCTACGATCACCTGTCCGCCGGATGTGGAAGTCTATGCGGATGACGGCGAAGTATTTGCCACGGGTGTTGACCTGGGCACACCGGTAACCGGTGACAACTGCGGCGTGGCCACGGTGACCAATAATGCACTGGAGTCCTATCCGGTCGGCGAGACCACCGTTACCTGGACGGTCATTGACAACTGCGGTAACGAGGCCACGTGCGAGCAGACCGTCACGGTACTGCCACAGGCGCTGCGTCAGCTGGAGGTTGCAGTGTACCTGCAGGGACCCTACGCGGGAGCCGGCATGATGAACACGGATCTGAACGACGATGGATATGTGCCACTGAGCCAGCCTTACACAGGAGCACCGTGGAACTACGCGGGGACGGAAACCGTTCCTTCGCTGGGTTCGGCTGTTGTGGACTGGATGCTGGTTGAATTGCGTACCGACGCAACAACGATGGCTTACCAGAAAGCGGGCCTGCTGTACAACGACGGCACGCTGAAGGTCAGCTTCGAAGGCGATGTTACCGATGATACACCTTATTATGTGGTGCTGTATGCCCGCAACCATATGCCGGTGATGTCACAGAACATGATTACGATTCCTGCGATCGGCACTGAACTGGATATGACCCAGCTGGCGAATGCCTATGGGGACAATTCGCTGATCTTACTGGAGAACGCTGGCAGCAGGGACGGAGACATCTACGGCATGATCGCCGGGGAAGTCATCGCCGATGGGCAGCTGCGCTACAGCGGTGCGACCAACGACCGTGGCCCGATCCTGGCCAAGATCCTTGCCCTGGGCGGTTCGAACATCAACTCCACGGTCGATAATGGATACTGGGCGGAAGATGTCAATATGAACAACCAGCTCAAGTACAACGGAGCGGGCAACGACAGGGGTTACATCCTGGCCAACATTACCACCCTTCTTGGCTCACCGCTTATTACGGGCATCTATTATTCGGAGGTTCCGGGATATTATTCCTCCGGACTGAAGAGCCTGATGTCCAATGAAGGTCCGGTGGATATCTACCTGGCCGGAAGCCAGGATGGTATCCGGGTGGTGTTAAACACCAGCGAGCTCATCGAGACCGGCGTGGTGGACAATATCCAGTTCACGCTGGCCTGGAATGCGGATGATACGGATGTTGAGGCCATGCTGAGCGAGTTTGCCAGCGACTACGGTTTGCAGCCGCAGGGTGAACCCGTAACGATCAACGGCATCGCCTACCAGGTGTATGCTTCGGCAACAGCCACGTACCTGCCTTCGATGTGGAATGCGGGAGAAGAACAGACGGTGCTGAGCTTTGCCACGGATCAGGGAATCCAGATGGCCGACAGGCTGTGGATTGCCGATAATGGGTTTACCAGCCAGAACAACGGGATGTACTACATCTCGGTGTGGGGCACGGATGTCACCGGTCAGATCACCTCTGTTGCAGTTTCGATTGACGAACCTGGACAGGCCATGGTGGTCCGGACCTATCCCAACCCGGTCAGCGACGGAAAACTCCATATCCAGGTATCGGGCAGCTCACAGGAGCGCAACCTGGATATCCGGGTCATGGACGTCAGGGGCAACCTGGTGATGAACCAGCCCTGGACCGTGAGCGGCACGGTAACGCGGGTAATTGACCTGACGAAGCTGCCACAGGGAGCGTATATGCTGAACATCAGCGGCGAACAGTTGAATTACCACAAGAAGATCATTCTTCTTTCAGTGAACTAAACCAAAATCCTTTCCCATCCCCTCTTTCGCCTTATTGCGGCGGAAGAGGGATGGTGAGAAGGATTCCTGGAATGAAATGATTAAAAAAGCAAAAGAAAAATTTGTCACGGAATCATTACAGGTAGAATAAAAATTTTATGAATCCGGATCTAAAAAAAAAAGCCTAAATAAGTCTAATCAATCAAAAAATATTTAATTTTGACAAGTCATTTATCATTAACAATAAAATCAATCATTATGAGAACGCGCGCCATCATGAAGAGAAGACTATTCGGTACGAAATTGATCGTATCCATTGCCTTATTGTTCAGTGGATTTTTCCTTTTTGCTCAGCCAGCCGGGCAAGTTGACCTTGGGATCTTCCTGTCAAGCACCCCAGCCCACCAGGTAGAAATCAGAATGCGGCCAACTTATGACATTATCGCAACGGATCTGTTGTCGGAAATCAAATATACGATTTACTGGACAGAACCCTCCATTACGGTCACCCCGGGAACTGGAATAGTTCCATTCAATCTGGCACCACTGCCATTTCCCTATGCAGGTCCGGTCTTGATTGATGGCAAATATTACTTTACCTTCAGCGCATTGCCCAATGTGCCCATTGGAACAGTGATCTCTGCCGGAACAGAGGTGATCATAGCTACTTTTACAGCCACGACGAGTATTGCTGCCAATATATACCTTATCAACGATGCGGTCACCGGTGCAAACAACTGGGACTATTTCTATGAAATAGGCGGATTGGATCGTACAGGTATCTTTTATGAAGATACGGTGGAAATCACTCCGGACGCAGTGGTTCCATTGGCGAACTGGCCCATCTATCTTGCAGTGCTGCTGATGGTTGGAAGTGTTGCGGTACTGGTAAGAAAGTTCAGGTAGAGATTGCCTGTTGGGGGAAGTGTTACTGCTTCTCCTCCATCCGTAATAATGCAGTAGAATGAAGCAGGATGATGCTGCATTGTTAAAACATGTTGATAGTCGTTGGGGAATATAGCCTGCATTGATACCGAACGATTGATTTTATAGAATAATGTCTGGTCGCCTCTTCCCTGCCGTCAGGAAAGAGGCGATTAGGCTTAAATCTGTCCTGGTCATTTAATATTCGTTAATCCATGAAAAGCGCATTCCAACTTTTTCATCGCTGTGCAAAGCATACACTGCCGCTTGTACTCTTCTTTTTGTTCACTGGCCAGGTTTCCCTTGCCGAACAGATCGATATCGGGATCTTCGAGTCATCGGCACCCAATAAAATGGAGATCAGGATCAAACCTGATTTCACGATCAATGCCACTGACAACTTAAGCGGAATTATTTACACTGTTCGCTGGAATAACCCGGACATTGTCATTACCAGTGTGGATTATATCTTTCCATTCAACGTGATGCAGCTTGATCCCTTAACCCTTGTCGACGGATTTTATTACCAGATATTTGGCAGCACTCCTGGTGTTGCTATAGGAAGCATGATACCGGCAGGTACTGAAAAAGTCATTAGCTCATTTTCCTATACCGGCAGCGGGGATGTTTGCTTTGAGATCATTAATGATGAATGGACCTGGGACAACAATGGTGATGTTTATTTTGAATTCAATGGAACGGATCATACGGGCATTATTTATGAACCAACGGCCCCGGAAGGATGCTTCATGGGACCCTGCACGCTGGAGCTGACCTGCCCCGGCAACATTTCGGTCCCGCCCGATGCAGGGAGCTGCGGTGCCGTTGTCACCTATTCGGCTCCTGTCATCGGGGGTACCTGCCCCGATGCCATCCTGACCCAGACCGCCGGTTTGCCCAGTGGTTCACTTTTCCCTGCGGGGACCACCACCAATTCATTTCAGGCGACCAGCGCCCAGGCCGAGGAGCCCGTGAGCTGCAGTTTTACCGTTACGGTCAATTCCCTCCCGGGCGCGGCCGGCAACATTACCGGAACGACACCGGTATGCCAGGGGCAAAGCGGTGTTTCATACAGTGTGGCGCCCATCACCAATGCAACCAGTTACGTGTGGACCTACACGGGTACAGGTGCCACGATCATCGGGAACAGTACTACGGTCACTGTCAATTACGGCCCCACGGCAACATCCGGCAATTTGAAGGTTTACGGAACCAATGCCTGCGGAAACGGCCCCGTATCACCGAACTACCCGGTAACGGTCAATCCTTTACCCGGCGCGGCAGGCTCCATTACAGGCCCCTCCTCGGTTTGCCAGGGCCAGAACAATGTCTTTTACAGTGTGCCTTCCATCCCAAACGCCACAAGCTACGTGTGGAGCTACAGCGGAACAGGTGCTACCATCAATGGTACGGGCCGCACTGTCCCCATCAGCTTCAGTCCGGGTGCAACCAGCGGTGACCTGACCGTTTCCGGAGTGAATGCCTGCGGAACCGGAGCACCTTCCCCTGGCTATTCCATCACGGTTAACAATTTGCCGGGAGCGGCCGGCACCATCACGGGAACTACGCCGGTGTGCCAGGGCCAGACCGGTGTGGGCTACTCCGTTACACCGATCCCCAATGCGACAAGTTATTTCTGGAGCTATAGCGGTACCGGTGCCACCATCATCGGGAGCGGACCCTCGGTCACGGTCAATTTCGCGCTTTCGGCCACATCAGGAAACTTGACAGTCCGTGGTGTTAACGTCTGCGGCCAGGGAACCTCTTCCCCCGCATATCCGATCACCATTAACCCTTTGCCCGGAGCGGCCGGTACGATCACGGGAACCACCCCGGTGTGCCAGGGACAGACAGGCGTTGCCTACAGCGTGGCCGCCATCCCGAATGCCACAAGTTATGTCTGGACCTACACCGGCGCAGGTGCCACGATCAATGGAAGCGGAAATTCCATTACCATTGATTTCAGCGCCTCCGCCACATCAGGCAATTTGACGGTCAGTGGCGTCAATGCCTGCGGCAATGGCGCTTCTTCACTGAATTTTGCCATCACGGTCAACGGACTGCCCGGGGCAGCCGGAACGATCACGGGCCCCGCCACTGTCTGCCAGGGTCAGAGCGGCGTGACCTACAGTGTGGCACCCGTCACATATGCCTCAAGCTATGTGTGGAGCTATAGCGGTACCGGTGCCACCATCAATGGTACCACCAATTCCGTCACGGTCAGCTTCAGCCAGGCAGCCACTCCGGGTGATCTGACGGTTTACGCGACGAACAATTGCGGCAATGGAGCCGCTTCACCCCCTTACGCCATCGCGATCGATCCATTGCCTGAACCGGCCGGCACCATCACGGGAACCACCCCGGTGTGCCAGGGCCAGACCGGTGTGGGCTACTCCGTTACACCGATCCCCGGTGCGACAAGTTATTTCTGGAGCTATAGCGGAACAGGGGCCACCATCACTGGTACCACCAATTCCGTCACGATCAGTTTCGCTGTCTCGGCTACTTCCGGGAACCTGACGGTTAGCGGGGTGAACAGCTGCGGCCAGGGAGCCTCTTCCCCCGCGTATCCGATCACCATCAATCCCTTGCCCGGAGCGGCCGGCCCCATCACGGGCACCACCCCGGTGTGCCAGGGACAGACAGGCGTTGCCTACAGCGTGGCCGCCATCCCGAATGCCACAAGTTATGTCTGGACCTACACCGGCACAGGTGCCACGATCAATGGAAGCGGAACATCCATTACCATTGATTTCAGCGCCTCTGCCACATCAGGCAATTTGACGGTCAGAGGCAACAATGCCTGCGGCAACGGAGCCCTTTCCCCAAGCTATCCCATCACGGTCAACGGACTGCCCGGGGCAGCCGGAACGATCACGGGCGCCGCCACTGTCTGCCAGGGTCAGAGCGGCGTGGCCTACAGTGTGGCACCCGTCACATATGCCTCAAGCTATGTGTGGAGCTACAGCGGTACAGGTGCCACCATTAATGGTACCACCAGTTCCATCACGGTCAGCTTCAGCCTGGCAGCCACACCGGGTAATCTGACGGTTTACGCGACGAACAATTGCGGCAATGGAGCCGCCTCACCCCCTTACGCCATCGCGATCGATCCATTGCCGGGACCGGCCGGCACCATCGCGGGAACCACCCCGGTGTGCCAGGGCCAGACCGGCGTGGGCTACTCCGTTACACCGATCCCCGGTGCGACAAGTTATTTCTGGAGCTATAGCGGAACCGGGGCCACCATCACTGGTACCAACAATTCCGTCACGGTCAGTTTCGCTGTCTCGGCTACTTCCGGAAACCTGACGGTCCGCGGGGTGAACAGCTGCGGCCAGGGAGCCTCTTCCCCCGCGTATCCGATCACCATCAACCCCTTGCCCGGAGCGGCCGGCACCATTGCGGGCACCACCCCGGTGTGCCAGGGAGCGACGGATGTTGTTTACGGTGTGACTGCCATCCCGAATGCTACAAGTTATGTCTGGACGTATACGGGTACAGGTGCCACGATCAATGGCACAGGTAATTCCATTACCATATCCTTCAGTCCTGCGGCCACTTCAGGAAACCTGACGGTTTACGGGACCAACCTTTGTGGTGATGGCGGGATCTCGCCGGATTATTCCATCCTGATCGTTCCTTTGCCTGCCGCTCCCGTCAGTGGAGGCGATCAGGAGATCTGCTCCGGGGATGACATCCCTGCGCTGACGGTGACCGTGGGGGCAGGGGAGACCGCCGACTGGTATGCGAATGCCACGGGAGGCACGCCACTGGCCTCCGGCACGTTAAGTTACACACCGGGTGCAGCGGGCACCTTTTATGCCGAAGCCAGGAACCTGGCTGCGGGCTGCCTGAGCCCGTCGCGCACGGCCGTAACGCTCATCGTCCATCCGCTGCCGGCCGTGTATGCTGGTGCGGATCAGAGCATCCCCAACGGCACCTCCACCACCATCACGGATGCTACGGCCACGGGGACCGCCGTGCTTCAGTACGCCTGGACCCCGGAAGCGTCCTTTGTGGATCCCGGTGTATTGCATCCGGCAACAGTGAACTTATACGCTACAAATACCTATACCCTGACGGTGACCGATGGCGATGGCTGTATCAACAGCGATCAGATGACCATCACGGTCACGGGCAGTGCCCTTGCCGTGAACCCAACGGCCTCACCGGATGAGCTATGTTCGGGAGAGGTTACGCAATTATCGTCCAATGCCAGCGGGGGATCAGGTACCTATACGTACACCTGGACCTCCGATCCGGCAGGCTTCACGTCGGCCCAGGCCAATCCGGAGGCCACACCAGCGGTGACCACGACCTATCACGTTGAAGTGAACGACGGCTTTACTACGGCAACCGGAACTGTGGAGGTCGTTGTTTACCCGAATCCTGCCGCTCCCGTCAGTGGAGGCGATCAGGAGATATGCGAAGGGGATGACATCCCCGCGCTGACGGTGACCGTGGGGGCAGGGGAGACCGCCGATTGGTACGCAAACCCATCAGGCGGTACGCCACTGGCCTCCGGCACGTTAAGTTACACACCGGGTGCAGCGGGCACCTATCATGCCGAAGCCAGGAACCTGGCTGCGGACTGCCTGAGCCCGTCGCGCACCGCCGTAACGCTCATCGTCCATCCGCTGCCAGCCGTGTATGCCGGAGCGGATCAGAGCATCCCCAACGGCACCTCCACCACCATCACGGATGCTACGGCCACGGGAACAGCCGTGCTTCAATACTCCTGGACCCCGGCAGCGTCCTTTGCGGATCCCGGTGTATTGCATCCGGCAACAGTGAACTTATACGCTACAAATACCTATACCCTGACGGTGACCGATGGCGATGGCTGTATCAACAGTGATCAGATGACCATCACGGTCACGGGCAGTGCCCTTGCCGTGAATCCATCGGCAACACCGGATGAGCTATGTTCGGGAGAGGTTACGCAATTATCGGCCAATGCCAGCGGTGGATCAGGTACCTATACGTACACCTGGACCTCTGATCCGGCAGGCTTCACGTCGGCCCAGGCCAATCCGGAGGCCACACCAGCGGTGACCACGACCTATCACGTTGAAGTGAACGACGGTTTTACTACGGCAACCGGAACTGTGGAGGTCGTTGTTTACCCGAATCCTGCCGCTCCCGTCAGTGGAGGCGATCAGGAGATCTGCTCCGGGGATGACATCCCTGCGCTGACGGTGACCGTGGGGGCAGGGGAGACCGCCGACTGGTACGCAAACCCATCAGGCGGTACGCCACTGGCGTCTGGCACGTTAAGTTACACACCGGGTGCAGCGGGCACCTATTATGCCGAAGCCAGGAACCTGGCTGCGGGCTGCCTGAGCCCGTCGCGCACCGCCGTAACGCTCATCGTCCATCCGCTGCCAGCCGTGTATGCCGGTGCGGATCAGAGCATCCCCAACGGCACCTCCACCACCATCACGGATGCTACGGCCACGGGGACCGCCGTGCTTCAATACGCCTGGACCCCGGCAGCGTCCTTTGTGGATCCCGGTGTATTAAATCCAACGACAATCAACCTATACGCTACGAATACCTATACCCTGACGGTGACCGATGGCGATGGTTGTATCAACAGTGATCAGATGACCATCACGGTCACGGGCAGTGCCCTTGCCGTGAATCCAACGGCCACACCGGATGAGCTATGTTCGGGAGAGGGTACGCAATTATCGTCCAATGCCAGCGGTGGATCAGGTACCTATACGTACACCTGGACCTCCGATCCGGCAGGCTTCACGTCGGCCCAGGCCAATCCGGAGGCCACACCAGCGGTGACCACGACCTATCACGTTGAAGTGAACGACGGTTTTACTACGGCAACCGGAACTGTGGAGGTCGTTGTTTACCCGAATCCTGCCGCTCCCGTCAGTGGAGGCGATCAGGAGATCTGCTCCGGGGATGACATCCCTGCGCTGACGGTGACCGTGGGGGCAGGGGAGACCGCCGACTGGTACGCAAACCCATCAGGCGGTACGCCACTGGCCTCCGGCACGTTAAGTTACACACCGGGTGCAGCGGGCACCTATCATGCCGAAGCCAGGAACCTGGCTGCAGGCTGCCTGAGCCCGTCGCGCACCGCCGTAACGCTCATCGTCCATCCGCTGCCGGCCGTGTATGCCGGTGCGGACCAGAGCATATACACCGGTACGTCAACCACCATCACGGATGCAACGGCGACAGGGACCGCCGTGCTTCAGTACGCCTGGACCCCGGCAGCGTCCTTTGTGGATCCCGGTGTATTAAATCCAACGACAATCAACCTATACGCTACGAATACCTATACCCTGACGGTGACCGATGGCGATGGCTGTATCAACAGCGATCAGATGTCCATTACGGTCACGGGTCCCGAGCTGGGTGTGAATCCATCGGCCACACCGGATGCGATCTGCCCTGGTGAAGGAATGCAGCTTTTCGCGAATGCCTCCGGCGGTTCAGGAGATTATGGCTACAGCTGGACATCCGATCCCGCAGGGTTCACCTCCTCCCAGGCGAATCCGCTGGCAACCCCGCTTACCACTACCACCTACACCGTGGTGGTGGATGATGGCTATGGCAATGCGAGCGGAGACATCACCGTTACAGTATATCCCATTCCGGAGGTCTTTGCCGGGGCAGACCGGTCCATTCCCTATGGCACTTCCGTGACCATCAGCGACGCCACGGCTTCGGGCCCGGAGCCCCTGTCGTACGCGTGGACACCTGCCGGAGCATTTGTGGATGCAACGGCATTGAATCCCACAACGGTCAACCTTAACGCCACCACGGTCTGCACCCTGACGGTCACCGATGCAAACGGTTGCATCAACAGCGAGGAAATGACCATCACGGTCACGGGCAGTTCCCTGAGCGTGGATCCTTTTGCTGACCCTGCCGGGATATGCCCCGGGGGAGAGACGCAGTTATTTGCCAATGCCACGGGCGGCTCGGGCTACTATACCTACAGCTGGACCTCCGAACCTGCCGGATTCACCTCAACCCAGGCGAATCCCCCGACCAGTCCCGCAGTCACGACAACCTACCACGTGGTGGTGCAGGATGGCTATAATTCAGCGAGCGGGACGGTACTGGTCACGGTATATGCCCTGCCTGGCGTTTTTGCCGGTGCAGATCAGGCCATTCCTCTCGGAGCCTCCACCATCATTGGCGATGCAACAGCCTCGGGCGCTGATCCCCTGTCTTATTCCTGGACACCTGCCGCAACATTCGTGGATCCGGCTGTGCTGAATGCCATCACCGTTAACCTTACTTCAGCCGTAACTTGTACCCTGGAGGTCACCGATGGTCACGGCTGCCAGCAGAGTGACTGGATGACCATCACGGTGACCGGCACTGAGCTGGAGTTGAGCGTGGCTGCTGATCCTGATACGCTATGCACTGGCGAAACGACACAGCTGACCGCCACTGTTACCGGTGGCTCCGGGAATTACCTTTACAGCTGGATCTCCACTCCGTCCGGATTTACGTCTTCCCTGTCAAATCCCCAGGACAGCCCGGCCGTGACGACCGGCTACACCGTTGTTGTGGATGATGGTTACAGCACCGTAAGCGGTACGGTCACCGTCGTTGTGGCTGACAATCCTGAGGTTACCTGCCCTGCGGAACTGGAGGTCCTGTTGACGGATCCTGCCTTTGTTCTGACGGGAGGCCTGCCCGCGGGCGGAACCTACTCGGGAGACGGGGTGAGCGGCGGGAACTTCGATCCTGCAGCTGCCGGTGCCGGCGAACACACTATAACATACACGTTCGAAGACCTCAACGGCTGTACAGGCTCCTGCACGTTCCTGATCACCGTTTCCAGTGCCCTCAGCCCGGGCGATGCCAACTGCGACGGAATTGTCAATGTACTGGATGTCATTACGATCGTGAATTACATCATGGAACTCGACCCGGATCCCTTCTGCTTCGACGAGGCGGATGTCAACGATGACCTGATCATCAACGTGATGGATGTCATCGGAACGGTCAATATCATCATGGCGCCATAGGAGGAGAGATCCCATCGCTGCCGTTCAAAGACACAGAAAAAGAAAATCTGATCTTAGATTTGATTAATTTTGTGACTGTATATAATGTACCCCTCGAGGGTGTGTCAAAATACATATTTTAAACACAAAGGTACTCAAAGTGCTGCACGAAGGAACACTAAGGGATTGATAATCAGTAATATTACTTTGTGTCCCTTTGTGAAAACCTTCGTGTTCCTTAGTGGTTAATTACTTATCACACCCTTTAGGGTACATTAACCATCGCCAGGGCTTGCCCTGAGGTCAGTACCCTTAATTTAAACGATAATGAATAGATTCCTGAAACTTATAAACAGCCCTTTAAGGAGAATCCTGGTGGTATTCTTCCTGCTTTTTGGCTTAAACCATTGGGCATTTGCCAATCAGATTGATATCGGGATCTTTGAGTCCTCTGCACCCAACACGATAGAGATCAGAATCCGGCCAGACTTCACGATCAATGACAACCAGACGATCAGCGGAATCATCTATACAGTCAGATGGAATGATCCCACCATTGTCATCACGACCATCAATAACATCGAACCCTACCTGGTCCTGCCGATGGGACCTCCTGTGCTGGACAATGGCTATTACTACCAGATCTTTGGTTCCACTCCGATGAATCCTGTGGGAACAGCCATCCCTGCAGGCACTGAAAGGGTCATATCGTCCTTTTCTTACACCGGCAGTGATGGTGCTTTTTTTGAGATCATCAACAATGCCTGGACCGGGGCCAACAATGGCGATGTCTACATTGAACTGGGCGGTTTTGATCGCACGGGCATCATTTACGAGCCGGTGGCTCCCGAGGAATGTACACTGGGGCTGGTCTGCCCCGAAAACATTTCCGTGCCGCCGGATGCCGGCAGCTGCAATGCTGTTGTCACTTATTCAGATCCCCTTGTCACGGGTAACTGTCCTGACATCACCGTCATTCAAACAGCTGGTTTGCCAAGTGGTTCCTCGTTTCCGGCAGGTATGACCACGAACACATTTCAGGCCTCCAGCAGTGAAGGGTCCACCTCCACATGTTCCTTCACCGTCACGGTGAATTCCCTTCCCTGGCCTGCAGGCAGCATCACAGGTCCGGCAGCGGTTTGCCAGGGCCAGGACGCCGTTTCCTACAGCGTTGCACCCATCACCAATGCGACCAGCTATGTATGGGCTTACAGCGGAACGGGTGCCACCATCACGGGCACAGGCAATGCTGTCACCATCAGCTTCAGCTTAACGGCAAGCTCCGGCAACCTGACGGTTTACGGAACGAACGACTGCGGCAATGGCAACGTATCCCCCAACTTTGCCATTACGGTGAATCCTTTGCCGGGTGGGGCAGGAACCATTACCGGTACCTCTTCGGTTTGCCAGGGCCAGGACGCCGTTTCCTACAGCGTGGAACCCGTCACAAATGCCACCACTTATGAATGGGTCTACAGCGGATCAGGTGCCACCGTTACCGGCACCGGCAGCACGGTCACCATCAGTTTCAGTTCAACGGCTACGGCCGGCAACCTTACGGTATATGGTACCAACAGCTGCGGCAACGGGGCCGTTTCACCCGCTTATCCGATCACAGTGAATCCTTTGCCGGGTGTGGCAGGAACCATTACCGGTACCTCTCAGGTTTGCCAGGGCCAGAGCGATGTGGCTTACAGTGTGGCTGTCATCCCGTATGCAACGGATTATGAATGGAGCTACAGCGGAACGGGGGCAACCCTCACCGGCAGCGGAGTATCCGTTACCATCAGCTTCAGCACAGAGGCAACCTCAGGTAACCTGACAGTGTTTGGTACCAACAGTTGTGGCAACGGAGCAGCTTCTCCTGATTTTTCCGTCACCGTCAATACTCTTCCGGTTGCTCCTGTGAGCGGTGGGGACCAGGAGACCTGTGCCAACCAGCCGATACCGGTGCTGACCGTGACCGTGGGAGCAGGGGAGACCGCCGACTGGTATGCCGATGCCACCGGTGGCACAGCGCTTGCCTCCGGGACCCTGAGTTACACACCAGCGGGTGCCGGTACCTTTTACGCTGAGGCGAGGAATGTTACAACAGGTTGTCTGAGCCTGACGCGTACAGCGGTGACGCTTACCATCCACCCATTGCCTGCAGCCTACGCAGGCGCTGACCAGACCATACCCAACGGCACGTCCACCACGATCAGTGATGCTACCGCCTCCGGCGCCGCCCCATTGCTTTATTCCTGGACACCGGCGGCTGCTTTTACGGATCCGGATATACTCTATCCGACTACCGTTAACCTGTTCTCCACAGCGATTTATACCCTGACCGTGACGGACGGAAATACCTGCGTCAAAAGTGACCAGATGACCATCACGATCACGGGGGGCATGCTGGGGGTGAATCCATCTGCCGAACCGGATGCGGTTTGTGCCGGCGAGGAGATCCAGTTATATGCCAGTGCATCCGGTGGATCCGGCACCTATACCTACAACTGGAGCTCTGTCCCGACGGGATTTACCTCATCACTGGCCAATCCAAAGGCCAGCCCGGTCACGACGACTACCTACACGGTGGTGGTAGATGATGGCTTCACGAGCGTGAGCGGAAGTGTCACCGTCACCGTGCATCCCTTACCCGCGGTGTTTGCCGGTGCCGACCGGTCCATTCCCTATGGCACATCCACTACGATCAGCGATGCCACGGCCACGGGCGCACCTGCCCTCAGCTATCTGTGGACACCGGCGGCCACCTTCGCGGACCCGTCGTTGCTGAATCCCACAACAGTCAATCTTACGTCGGCACAAACCTGCGTGCTCACTGCCACCGATGCGAATGGCTGCACACAAAGCGACGTGATGACCATCACCGTCACCGGCAGCCCGCTCGATGCAAATCCTGCCACTGCCCCTGACCTGGTATGCCTTGGAGGATCAACACAGTTAACAGCCAATGCATCCGGAGGCTCCGGAACCTATACCCATGGCTGGACCTCCAACCCGCCGGGCTTTACATCCACACTGGCCGATCCACAGGCTACCCCTGACGTAACCACCACCTATACCGTCGTGGTCGATGACGGATTCAATACCGCCACCGGATCGGTCACCGTCACCGTGATCACGCTGGAAGTGACCTGCCCTGACGATATGGAGGTCCTGTTGACGGATCCTCCCTTCGCCTTGACCGGCGGGATACCGGCAGGGGGCACTTTTAGCGGAAATGGTGTCACGGAAGGATGGTTTGATCCTGCCACCGCAGGAAATGGAGAGCACATCATCACCTATGCGTACGAGGATGCAAATGGGTGTGAGGATTTCTGTACCTTTTTGATCACGGTTTCGGGAAGTGTCGTTTCCGGAGATGCCAATTGCGATGGCTTCGTCAATGTGCTGGATATCATTACGATCGTGAATTACATCTTTGAACTGGACCCGGTTCCCTTCTGCTTCGACGAAGCCGATGTGAACGATGATCTGATCATCAATGTGATGGATGTCATCGGCACGGTGAATATCATCATGGGGCCGTAGGATCAGTTCACCGGAGCAAACCCTGGGACCAACACCCTTATTTTGAATGCTTTATGAAACTTTTCCTGAAACTTAAAAACGGTGCTGGCAGAAGCTTCCTGGCAGTGCTCTTCCTGCTTTTTGGCTGGAACCATTGGGCCTCAGCTAATCAGATTGACATCGGTATCTTCGAATCCTCTACGCCCGGGAAGATTGAGGTCAGGATCAGGCCTGATTTCACCATTTATGGAGCTCAGACCATTACGGCCATCCTGTATACCCTTCGCTGGACGGATGAGACCATTGTGATCACCACGCTCGACAACATTGCCCCGTTCGGTGTGGCCTTCGATGGCCCCCCTGTGCTGGACGAAGGCTACTATTACCAGAAGTTCTGGGCTGTTCCCATGAGCCCGGTGGGATCCACTATCCCCGCCGGCTCTGAACGCCTGATCTCTTCGTTTGCCTACACGGGCAGTGACGATGCCTGCTTTGAACTCATTGAGAATGAATGGACAGAGGAGCACAACGGGGGTCCGTCGATTGAACTGACCGGAATTGACTATTACGGGATCATTTACGCGCCCTTTGCACCCATACCCTGTACCATCAGCCTGACCTGCCCCGGTGACATTTCCGTCGCTCCCGCTTCGGGTGAATGCGGGGCAACGGTGACCTATACAACCCCGGTTGCCGGCGGTGACTGTTCGGACGTGACCATTGTCCAGACGGCCGGCCTGCCCAGCGGATCATACTTCCCATCGGGGACGACCACCAATTCCTTCCAGGCCATCAGCAGCGAGGGGCCTACGGCCAGCTGCAGTTTCACCGTCACCGTGAATGCGTTGCCCGGAGCAGCAGGATCCATCACGGGCACTTCCCAGGTATGCCGGAACCAGACGGGTGTAGTCTACAGCGTGGAGCCTGTCACCGGTGCGACCAGCTACGCCTGGACGTATACCGGCGCAGGGGCCACCATCAACGGTAACGGGAATACGGTCACCATTGATTTCGGCAACCTGGCCACTTCCGGGAACCTGAAGGTCCGCGGCGTGAACCTATGCGGCATGGGTCCTGCGAGCCCTAACTTTCTCATCACCGTAAATCCCGTCCCCGGGGCCGCTGGCCCGATCACCGGCACTTCCACTGTTTGCCAGGGCCAGGGCACTGTTTCCTACAGTGTTGCCCCCATCGCCTTTGCAACAGGTTATGTGTGGGACTACAGCGGAACGGGCGCCACCATCAATGGCAGCAGCACCTCCGTCACTGTCAGCTTCAGCCCGGAGGCCACTTCGGGAAGCCTGACCGTTTACGGGACAAACCTTTGCGGCAGCGGGGCCGTCTCGCCCGCTTTTTCCGTAACCGTAAACCCGTTGCCGGGAGCGGCCGGCGCCATTGCCGGCCCGTCGGCCGTCTGTCAGGGACAGGATGATGTGACCTACAGCATCACCGCTATCCCGGATGCCACGAGCTATGTTTGGAACTACAGCGGCACCGGTGCCACGATTGTCAATAACGGGACCACAGCGCTTGTCAGCTTCAGCCTGACGGCCACCGCGGGATCCCTGACGGTGCAGGGGGTGAACAGCTGCGGCAACGGCACAGCATCTCCCGCCTTCCCGGTCACCGTAGATCCCCTTCCCGGGCCTGCAGGCCCCATTACCGGGACTACCCAGGTCTGCCAGGGCCAGGCCAATGTCGCCTTCAGCGTGGAGCCCATTCCGGATGCGACAACTTACGGATGGTACTATTCGGGGACGGGAGCCACCATTAGCGGCAGCGGACCATCGGTGACCGTGGATTTCAGTGCCGCGGCCACCTCGGGTGACCTGACGGTCCAGGGTTTGAACAGCTGCGGCAACGGAGCCACCTCACCAGCGTATCCTGTTACGGTCAACGGTGTGCCGGAGCCTGCCGGAACCATTTCCGGAGCGCCGGCCGTGTGCCAGGACCAGGAGGATGTGTCGTTCAGCGTGACACTCATTACCGGCGCGACAGGCTATGTGTGGGCCTACAGCGGAACGGGCGCCACCATCAATGGCACCGGCAACTCCGTCACGGTCAGCTTCAGTCAGGAAGCCACTTCGGGCAACCTGTCGGTATACGGGACAAACTTCTGCGGTGATGGGACCGCCTCGCCCGATTTCCCGGTGACGGTGAATCCCCTGCCAGGACCTGCAGGCGTCATTACCGGCCCCGCATCCCTCTGCCAGGGCCAGGATGACGTGGCCTACACGATCGCCGCAATACCTTTTGCCACAAGCTATGTGTGGCAATACAGCGGCACGGGTGCGACCATCAACGGCACCGGTGCCTCCGTAACCGTCGCATTCAGCACCTCGGCCACCAGCGGGGATCTGACCGCGTACGGGGTGAACGACTGCGGCGACGGAGCCGCTTCACCCGGATATGCCATCACGGTCAATACCTTGCCTCTTTCACCGGTCAGTGGCGGAAATGAGGCGATCTGTGCCGACCAGCCCATTCCACCGCTGACGGTGATCGTGGGAGCAGGGGAGACTGCCGACTGGTATGCGGACGCTGACGGCGGTGAGGCGCTGGCTTCCGGAACGATTAGCTACACACCTATCACGGCAGGCACCTTTTACACTCAGGCCAGGAACCTCACCACCGGCTGCCAGAGCCTGTCCAGAACAGCGGTTACCCTGATCATCCACCCGTTACCGGACGTATTTGCCGGAGCTGACCAGAACATTCCCAACGGCACGTCGACCACCATCAGCGACGCAACGGCCTCAGGAGCAGCCCCGCTCTCCTTTATCTGGGATCCCGCCTCAGCCTTTGTGGATCCATCCGAACTGAACCCGACCACCGTCAACCTGCTCTTCACCTATGAATATGATCTGGCTGTCACCGATGGTCACGGATGCGTTGCACACGACCAGATGACCATTACGATCACGGGCGGGCCTCTGGGTGCGAATCCGGCCGCTGATCCCGGTTCATTTTGCACCGGGGAGGAGACACAGCTGCACGCCAACGCCTCCGGCGGCTCAGGTGAATACACGTACACCTGGACTTCCGTGCCTGAAGGATTTACCTCTTCCCTGTCGAATCCCATGGCCAGTCCTGCCGTTACGACGCTCTACACCGTGGAGGTATTCGATGGCTTCAACACCGTGATGGGAAGTGTTACGGTCACGGTTCATCCACTACCGGAAGTCTATGCCGGGGCGGACCAGTCCATTCCTTTTGGCGCTTCCACGCTCATCGCGGATGCGACAGCCTCCGGTGAACCTGAACTTTCGTATTTCTGGACCCCATCTGACGCTTTTATGGATGCGACCGTTTTGAATCCCATCACCAATAACATGACCTCTTCCGGCGATTACACCCTTACGATCACCGATGGACACGGTTGCCAGGCCGGCGACGGGATGACCATTACCATCAGCGGGAATGAACTTATCGTGGATCCGGATTCCGATCCGGGTGAGCTTTGCGAGGGCGGCACCACGCAGTTGACCAGCGGTGCCACCGGAGGTTCCGGGACCTATTCGTACAGCTGGGTTTCCGAACCGCCGGGCTTTTCCTCCACGCTGGCCGATCCGCTGACCAGCCCTGCCGTGACCACCACGTACACCGTTGTGGTGGATGATGGTTACAGCACCGTATCCGGCACGGTCACCGTCACGGTGCTTCCCCTCCCGATGGTCACCTGCCCCGGGGATCTGGAGGCTTTACCGGACGATCCTCCCTTTGAGCTGACCGGCGGCCTGCCCGCAGGAGGGACGTACAGCGGTGACGGCGTCGCCGGCGGCCTGTTTGACCCCGCCGCAGCCGGAAACGGGGAACATACCATTACCTATGCGTATGAGGATGAAAACGGTTGTACAAATCTCTGCACGTTCGTGATCACGGTTTCGGGCGATGTAATTTCCGGTGACGCCAACTGCGACGGTGTGGTCAATGTGCTGGATATCATTACGATCGTGAATTACATCTTTGAGCTGAACCCGGTTCCTTTCTGCTTCGACGAAGCCGATGTGAACGATGATCTGATCATCAACGTGATGGATGTCATCGGCACGGTGAATATCATTATGGCGCCGTAGGCGGCATGTTGACGGTCCCCGCTTTCGCGGGGATGACGGTTGCTCAGGGGAGAGAGGAGAGCGGCGCGGCAAGCGTCATTCCTGCACAAACAGGAACGTGGATCCTGCCGCGCCGCTCTTCCATTCGCCTTCTCCCTCGCCTTGCCCTTTTCCTTCAACTTCGATTATTCTGTAATGGTTCATCAAAGCCGGGTAACAAATTTCTCTTTTCCGGATTAACTGATAAATGATAGCCAGAGGCCAAAGAGGCCGGCATCAAGCAGGATGGTTTTTAATGTACCCCACCCCTGCACCCCTCCCCTGCCAGCAGGGGAGGGGACGGGGGAGGGGTAAATGGGTAAATTCCCCGGGGCTTGCCCCGGAATTAAGGTTCAGGGCTTGCCCTGGGGTTCATACCAGTGATTAAGGAAAAGCAATGGAAAAGGCTGAAATCATCATTTATCAAGCATTTGACAATCAGATAAATCTGGAAGTCAGATACGAAGATGAAACCATTTGGCTGACACAAGCTCAGATTGTTGACCTGTTTTCATCGAGCAAGGCGAATGTCAGTGAACACATCAAACATATTTTTAAGTCGGGCGAATTAGATCCAGAGGCAACTGTTCGGAAAATCCGAACAGTTCAAATTGAAGGAGGAAGAAAAGTATTCCGCTACCTGGATCATTACAATTTGGACGTGATTATTTCAATTGGATACAGGGTTAATTCGATTCGTGGTACCCAGTTTCGCATTTGGGCAAGCCAGGTCCTGAAAGATTACCTGCTCAAAGGATATGCGGTAAACCAGCGGATCGACAGGATTGAAACCAAACTCCTCGAGCAGGACCAGAAATTTGACTTATTGATCAAAGCCAATTTACCGCCGCACGAAGGTATCTTCTATGAAGGTCAGATCTTTGATGCGCATCATTTCGTATCGGGTGTGATCAAGGCAGCAGAGAGGTCTATTATATTGATTGACAATTATATTGATGAGAGTGTGTTGATATTATTATCAAAAAGAAAACCTGGAACCGAGGCCATCCTGTACACCGGGGCGATCTCTAAACAGATGAAGCTGGATGTTGAACGTTTCAATGCACAATATCCAAAAATTGAGATAAAAAAATTCGATAAGGCTCACGACAGATTCCTTATTGTTGATTATCAGACAGTTTATCATATCGGGGCTTCGTTAAAGGATCTTGGAAAGAAATGGTTTGCTTTTTCGAAGATCGGGCTTGATGCCAGGGAGATGATTGAAAAGCTTGAAGCTGAAGAAGGGATCTACGAACAAGGAACAAAGAAGTTTGAATGTTGAATTGAATTCAGAAATCTTCTACTTCGATTATTCTGTAATGGGAATTGATGTCCCCGCTTTCGCGGGGATGACGGGTCCCCGCTTTCGCGGGGATGACGCTTGCTCGCCTTTCGCTGGGATGACGTTTCCCCGCTTTCGCGGGGATGACAGGTCCCCGCTTTCGCGGGGATGACAGGTCCCCGCTTTCGCGGGGATGACAGGTCCCCGCTTTCGCGGGGATGACGGTTGCTCAGGGGAGAGAGAAGAGCGGCGCGGCAAACATCCTTTCCGCACAATCGGGAACCTGGCTCCTGCCGCGCCGCTCTCCCATTCCCCACGGTTGATCAGTCATTCCTGCGAAAGCAGGAATCGGGTGCCATAAATCGCTATCATTCGAACATTCAAAGTTGAGTTCGAACGTAAAGTAGAATGCGAGTTACGAAAGGAAGAGCGAATTCATCTTTCATCCTTCCTTTGGTATATCTCCTTCACCTTCCACCTCTATTTCTACTTCTGCAATCGTTAATGGCCATTCCTAAAAGAACTCCCTGACTTCATCCATAAATTGACCCCCTTCATAAAATAAGTCGGGCATTTTGGCATTGCGGGCGATGACCTGCCCGTTTTCGGGCAAAACGGACCGGACAAATCCATAACTTTGGAAGTGAAGTTTATGAACGCAATCCGATCAGAACCATCCCACAACTGGGAAGAAGTCTTCTTCAGGATCCTCGACCAGATCCCGACGCTGTTCGTCATCACTGATCCTGATGGACGGATCCAGCATGTGAACAGGACCTTTGTTGATAAGATGGAATATACGCTGGATGAGCTGAAGGGCAACATCACTTTTTTCAATGCGCAAAATGCAGAAGGCGCAAGGGTGAGGGAAGAGATCACCCGGGCCATGCAACAGGACGGGTTCTGGAGGGGCGACATGGAGGTGGTTTCAAAGTCGGGCAAGCATTTATGGATAAGGGGATTGCTGTTTACCGTGAAGAAGAGTGACGACACTGTGATTGGGGTGGCTGCCTATAACGATATCTCGGACGAGATCAGGCTGATGCAGGAACAAAGTGAGAAGCAGCAGATGCTCATCCAGAAATCGCGCCTGGAATCACTCGGGGAAATGGCGGCCGGACTGGCGCACGAGATCAATCAGCCCCTGTCGGTCATCTCGCTGGTGATGGAAAATATCCAGTACAAGATGGAGCAGGGGCGGACCACCAAGGCCTACTTCAAACGCAAGTTCGGCACCATTCAGCAGAACCTGACCAAACTCCAGCAGCTCACCGAACACATCCGGATCTTTTCGCGTGATCATTCGGTGGTCCACTACGATCGCATTGACGTGAACAAATGCATTCGCGGCGCCCTTTCGATGGTGGGAGAGCAGCTTCACAACCACCAGATCCGGGTGGTCACTGACCTGGGCAACGGCCACTGCTACACCTTGGGCAGTGCATCACGCTTCGAGCAGGTCATCCTCAACCTGCTGACCAATGCCCGGGATGCCCTGGAAGAAAAGGAAAAGAGAAGCATTTTCGTTGACGATGGAAAGGAAATACGGATCAGTACCCGTGGAGAGGATGACCACCTTGTGGTGAGCATCCGTGACAACGGCACCGGCATTCCCCCTGAAAACCAGCAGCGCCTGTTCAATCCCTTTTTCACCACCAAAGAAGAAGGAAAAGGAACGGGGCTGGGACTGCCCATCGTTTATGGCATTATCCAGGAAATGAAGGGAGAGATCAGGGTGACGTCACAGGTGGACGAATTCACCGAAATGACCATCCAGCTGCCCCGCTACCGGTCAAAGGCACCGAAAAAAAGGAATCCCTGACATAAGAATTAGTTAACTTTGCGCAGGATATGTACCCTACCCCCGACGGGGGAGCGTGCAGCGATAGGATATGATGCGTAAATTTGCCCTGGGGGCAACACCTTTGATCACCAAAACGAATGAAGTCCCACAGAGCCACCATTCTGGTATTGGATGACGAGTCCGGTATCCGGACAGAGATCCGCGACTTCCTGGATTCTGGCCGGATCCGGGTGCTGTTGGCAGCGGCGCCATCGGAGGCCTTCAGCATCCTTTCCGGCCAGCCGGTTGACCTGGCCATTGTTGATATCCGCCTTCCCGAGATGAGCGGACTGGAGGTCCTGAAAGAGATCAAGAGGAAATTTCCCGGTACGGCGGTGATCATGATGAGCGGCCACGGTGACATGGATTCCGTGATCGTTGCGTTGCGTGATGGAGCCGTTGACTATTTCAAAAAGCCTTTCCGCTTGCAGGATTTGCTTCAGTCTGTCGAAAAGAACCTGAAGGTGCAGGTTGCTGCCAGGAGGTTAATGGGCACCAACGGGGCGATGAATTTCGAGGAAGCCTTCGGAAGCCTGTTCAGCCCTTCGATGATCGCTGTGAGTCCGGCCATGATTGCCGTGGTGGAGAAAATGCACCTTGTGGCCCGTTCCCGTGACACCACGGTGCTGATCACCGGCGAGAGCGGCACAGGAAAGGAGCTCATTGCGCGGGGGATCCATCAGATCAGCTCCCGCAGGGATATGCCGTTCCATCCGGCCAACTGCTCCTCCATCCCCGACGAGCTCTTTGAAAGTGAGTTCTTCGGTTACAAAAAGGGGGCGTTCACGGGCGCCACCGCCGACAAGCCCGGCTGGTTCGAGGCGGCTGACCGGGGGACGCTGTTCCTCGACGAGGTGGGCGACCTGAAGATCAACCTGCAGGCAAAGCTCCTTCGCGTGATGGACGACCGGCAGATCACCCGCCTGGGCTCCACCGCCACACGCCGGGTTGACGTGCGCATCATCACTGCCACCAACCAGGATCTGGAGGCGCTCATTGAAAAGGGCCGGTTCCGCACCGATCTTTACCACCGGCTGAACACGTTCGTGATCAACCTCCCGCCCCTGCGGGAGCGCAAAGAGGCCATTCCCGCGCTTTTCGGGCAGTACCTTGAACATTATTCGAAAAAGCTGGACCGCACGCCTCCCGCGGTGGACCACGACATCATCCCCAGCCTGCTGCTCTATGATTTCCCCGGCAATGTGCGCGAGCTCAAGCACATGGTGGAGCGGGCGCTGATCCTGTGCGAGGGCGACCGGCTCACCCTGCACCATTTCGATCACCTGAAACTGAAAACGAAGATCACCCTGCCGGCAGAGTGGCCGGTCCATCCCGTCGAGTCGCTCAGCCAGATGGAGAAAGAGTCTATCCTGGCCGTGCTGAAGCAGACCGGCAACAACAAGTCGCAGGCGGCGCGGCTGCTGAAGATCTCGCGCCAGGCGCTCGACAGGAAGATCTTGAAGCTGGGGATTGAACTGACGTAAAATTTCAAAACCCAACATCCCAGTTCCGGGCAAATTCCAAGATCCAACCGCCGCTACCAACACTCCGCCCCAACGGGGCTCTTACTGAATTCTGATTTCTTCCCTACCAATATGTCGTCCCTACGGGACTCTTGCTGAATTCTGATTTCATCCCTACCAATATTCCGCCCCTACGGGGCTCTTGCTGAATTCTGATTTCATCCCTACCAATATTCCGCCCCTACGGGGCTCTTGCTGAATTCTGATTTCATCCCT
>Ga0209096_1000705_pt1 | contig 41868 bp, 41 predicted proteins | sample AD_UKC034_MetaG_FD_184407 | JGI IMG/M metagenome (GOLD analysis project Ga0209096, IMG submission 184407) | Active sludge microbial communities of municipal wastewater-treating anaerobic digesters from USA - AD_UKC034_MetaG (SPAdes) (version 2) | ecosystem: Engineered > Bioreactor > Anaerobic >...
AATTTTGCCGAAGAAATTCTCTTGGTTGACCGGATCTGATTCAGTCGATATAATGTCGTCGAAATTCAGGGTTCTTTTATTTCGAAAGAAGCGATGCAAAATGGGAAAAATGAAATGGCATATTGTTTGGGGGGTTGGAATTACGGTGGTTTTCCTGATTTTGCTGATTGTGCGGCTGGAGATATTTCAGGAAAAGCCCACAGCCATCGAGCCGGACCGGCAAGTTGACATATCTCGCCCGCCGGTATCCTGGATGAATATTTACCAGGACAGGAAAAAAATCGGCTTTATTCGTCGCACCTTTCATAAATTGGATAACGGTCGGATTCAGACCGAAGAAAATGTGACTCTGCAGATCAATACGATGGGTGTGTCGCAGATGCTCAATATTGCAACAGAAACGGAGCTGAATGCGGATATGACCTTTTCATCCTTTCATTTTTTGCTTCATTCCAGTTTGTTTCGCTTCCAGGCCAAGGGGTATGTTGAAAAGGACAAGCTCATTGTTTATGCCGGCGTTCCTTCCGCCTTGGAAAAAACGGTTCTTCCGGTCAAAAATATTCCCCACATTAGCGGGAATATCTATGAAGCCGCTTTTCGCGGCCGTCTGGGAATAAACCAAAAGCGCATATTCAGCATTTTTGATCCATCCACGCTGGGCATGCGCGAAATATCCGTAACACGACATCCGGATGAAGTTATTCTGATTATGGGAAAGCGCATTTTGACGCAGAAATTTTGTGCGGATTTTATGGGCGCGAAAAATTGCGCCTGGCTGGCCAAAGACGGGGAGACGCTAAAGGAATCGGGCATGCTGGGAATGACGCTGGAAAAAGTCAGTGCAAAGACGGCGCAGGAAGGTTTGAGCCAGGGCGGTTCCGCCGATTTTACCGAAATCGCATCGATTCCATCCAATGTTCAGATTGATGATCCTTCCGCTATAAGTTCCCTTGTTGTAAAACTTGAAGGATTACAGGAGCTGCCGCTTGGTATTTTCGGAGGCCGGCAGAAGTATTCCCGAGGCATATTAACCATTACCCGGGAGTCGGCGTCAGAAAGGACGTCGCAAGAGCCAGACGCGAGTTTGCAAAAGTATTTGCAGCCGTCATTGCTCGTGCAGGCCAATGCCCCGGAAATCAAAAAGCAAGCCCAGGCGATCGTTGCCTCCGCCGATGCTTCTCACGTCAAGATCAAAAAAATTGTCACCTGGGTACATAAATCCATTGAAAAAAAACCTTCTCTATCCGTTCCCAACGCCTTGGAAGTACTGAAGAATAAAACCGGCGACTGCAATGAGCATGCGGTGCTGACCGCCGCCCTGCTGCGTGCGGCGGGCATTCCCGCGCAAATCGAAACCGGCCTGGTTTATATGAAAGGCCGCTTTTATTACCACGCCTGGAACACGGCGTATGATGGTCGGTGGATTACGGTGGACACGGTTTTGAATCAGATTCCCGCCGATGTCACCCATATCCGCCTGACGCGCGGCGATGGAGGTGAACAGCTCGATTTGCTGGGCGTGATGGGAAAATTGAAATTGGAGGTGCTTTCTACAACCAAATGATTGAACTGACCAACTTGACCAAAGATTACGGAACCACCCTGGCGGTGAATAATTTGAGCATGTCGGTTTCCTGTGGAGAAATCTATGGATTTATCGGTCCCAACGGGGCGGGGAAAACCACGACCATTCGCATGATGGGCGGTATCATTGAGCCAACGTCGGGAGAGATTAGAATTTCCGGAATCAATGTGCGAAAAGACCCGGTGGAGGCAAAAAAAATTATCGGATTTGTTCCGGACCGGCCGTTTCTTTATGAAAAGCTTACCGGCATGGAATTTCTCAAGTTTGTTTCCGATTTATATCATGTCGATATAAAAGTTTTTGTCCGCCGGTCGGAGGAGCTATTGAAGCAGTTTGCGCTTTGGAACTGGGCCAATGAGATTATCGAAGCCTATTCGCACGGCATGAAACAGAGGCTGATTATTGCCGCTGCGCTCCTTCACGACCCGAAGGTGATGATTATTGATGAACCCATGGTGGGACTGGACCCGGAAGCCGTCCGCATGGTTAAGGACATTTTGAAGGGGCTGGCGGCCAAGAATGTCACGGTTTTTGTCTCCACGCATACGCTCAGTCTGGCCGAAGATTTGTGCGACCGGATTGGCGTTATTTCCAAGGGCACTCTGCTGGCGCAGGGCACCGTTCCAGAGTTGAATTTGGCCGCCAAAACCGGCGAGGCCCGCCTGGAAGAAGTTTTCTTAACGCTGGTGCGGGAAGCGTAAGGGGTTTGAAGCTATTTCTTGAGAACACCTGTTATGCGGTAATTGAATTCAAAGTTCAATGCGTTGCTCCAATCCTGGTCAAAAATACCCTTGTAGCGGGTTCCTTCGGCCACACCCACTGGTTTTCCGTAGGTGTAGAACCAATTGACAACCGGACTTCCTTCAAAACCCAGCTTGATCCAGTAGTTTCCCATGGCCATGTCGGTCTTGTTCCTCTGGAAAGCAAAATCGGTCCACCGGTAGCCCGGCTTTTCGGAAAGGCTCTCCAGAGGGATCATCTCGCTGGTGGTGATGACTTCACCCGGTTTGCCGTTTTCGTCCCGGCAAACATCAATCCAGAGTTGTCCGTCTCCGCCGAACTTGTGCAGCGCCAGACTGACTTTATCCAGCATCAGAGGTTTTGAAATTACAAACGCCTGGGCGTATTGGGTGCGCTTGGAGGTCACAAATTCAGCGGTTTCCACCAGAAAACTCCGGGTCTTTTCAAAATTTCCGTCGCCTGCCGGAACCGCGGGGACCGGAGGAAAAGCAAAGTCAAGATTTTCGGGAAATTCAACATTGCCAAACATGATTGGGCCTTGTTCCGGCAAAGGAACTTCTTCGATACTTCCTTGTTCCGCTTTGAAAGCCACTTTTGTTTTTTCTTTGAGCCGCGACAGAAATGAAGGCTTTGCAGATTCTGTGTCCTCTTCCATGCCGAAAGCGACTTTGATGCCCGTCCAGAGATTGCTGAAAAAATTACTTTTGCCGGATTCGGGTGACGGGGTTTTTGCAACCTCCTTTGCTTCACTTGCGGATGCAGCTGGGGAGGAAGGCGAAATGGTTTTGTTTCGGCCGGTTTCGGCCTTAATGAAGGGGAACAATAGAAAACTTTTCGGTCCCGCTGCTTCCTTTCTGCCTTGCAAAACGACCTGATCATCCAAAAAGTCGGCATGGATTTCTTCACGGATGGACGGCTCTTGTTTTGCGCTACCTGTCCGTGACCAGCGGACAAGACCGTCGTTGACGGTTTCGTCATTGTCGATGCCCGTCTCAATGCGAATGAAACGATTGACAACAAACATGGCTGTCTGTTGAGAGTCGAAAGGAATCCAGCCCAGATCGGGAAACCAGACTTCAATCCAGGAGTGGCGGCCCTTGGCCATTTTGTAGGTGAGCAGAGCATTTTCCCGTTTGATATCCAGAGGTTTGTTCAGCGTAAATCCGTTGACAATTCGAACCGGAATGCCGGCGGCCCTTAAAAGCGCGGCGCTCAAGTGGGAAAAATTCTGACAGTTTCCTCTGCCGGTGGATAGGGTGGAGATGGCGTCGTATTTTTCCGGAATGGTCACATAACTGATATAATCGACCACAAAGGTGATGATTTGCTGCACTGCCGCAAACTCCGTATGCACATCCGCAACCAGTTCCGCAGCCAGTTCCTTGATGCGAGTATCGTTTGCCTGCACTTGATCGGTTGCCTGAAGATAATAGGAGACATTACCCGGCACTTTTTCCAGAGGGAAAGGATCTGTAGTATCTATTTTTTCAAGACGGGTGATATTGACGACATCAAAGGAAAGCCGGACATCAATGGAGCGGGGCGGCGTTTTCCAGATGGCGGTTATTACCTTGTTTCCTCTGGCATCGGTTCGTGTTTTTCTGTCCGCGGGCGGCGGCGTGAATTTCAGGTTAAATCCGCGGACATCCTGCTTGTAACTGGGAGAGGCAAACGTTTCCGGGACAACAAACGCCAGAGAGAGATTTTGCAGTCCGGCAACGTCGGTGACGGTTTTTTCCAACTCAAAATGGATTTTGGAGTTCATATCCCCGTTTACGGTAATGTATTCCGTCCAACCGGGATTGGCCGATAAAATGAGCATAAGCAGCGTTGCGGTCAACAGCATTCTAATCTTCATCGTTTTCCTCCCGTTTGCCATGGGTGCGTTTCTTTAAAAATCCTGGTCATATTCGATCCAGTTCCTTTCTGACTGCCGATGCCAGTTTATCCAGAACGTAGGGTTTGCGCACATACGCACCGGCCCCCAGTTTTTGTGCGGTTCTGACACGGTCGGTTTCGGAAAACCCACTGACGATAATGGCTTTTTGCTTCGGGTTTACTTCCTGCAGACGTCGATACGTTTCCAGACCGTCAATGCCTGGATCCATGATCATATCCAGGACAACCAGATCGATCTTGTGGTTTTTGACCCATTCGACCGCTTCTTCGCCGCTTGCCGCGATGTGGGTTTCATAGTTAAGTCTTTTGAGCATGCTTGACGCCAGCTCCCGCTGCTCCGGGATATCATCCACGATGAGAATGGATTCTCCGCTTCCCTTGTATGCCTCGGAAGTTGCAGATTTGTTTTCTATAGCCATTTCTTGTCTGGTGACGGGGAAATACAAGGTGAAAGTCGTTCCAATTCCACACTCGCTTTGAACGTCAATGTAGCCGTTATGGTCTTTTACGGTTCCCCAGACTACCGCAAGTCCCAGGCCTGTTCCGCTTCTTCCCATGACTTTTTTGGTGTAAAACGGCTCGAAAATCCGGTGCAGGTTTTCAGGGGCGATGCCTTCTCCCGTATCGGAAACGGTGAGAATCACATAATCGCCTTCTTTGACTTCATCGTATCCGGAAACGGGCTGGTCCAAATACTGATTGCGAGTACGAATGGTCAGCACGCCGCCATGAGGCATGGATTCGACGGCGTTGAGCGCAAGGTTGATGATGCTTTTTTCAAGATGAATTTGCGATCCCAGAAAATTGAGCAAATGGTCATCGCAGTCTGTTTCGATGCGAAGATGTGGACATAAAGATGATAACCTTTCGAATTCAGGAGTGTTTTGGCAATGCTTGATGATGGCGTTGAGGTTAAGAACCGTCAGATTCGGAACAGTTCTTCTGGCCAGGGTCAGCATGTCCTGGACAATGGCTGCCGCTCTTTCACTGGCTTCTTTGATGCGGGTCAGATGTGGCCGGATGGAGTTTGACGGGCCGGCATCATCGAGCAGCATTTCCGAATAGCCGACCATAATGCCCAGCACATTGTTCAGATCGTGAGCAATGCCTCCGGCCATCGTGCCCAGCGCCTCCATTTTTTCCGCCCGCTGAAGGCGTCTGGTAATGTCCATGCGCTGTTTTTCCGAGTTCCGCAATGCCGTAATATCTACAATGATACAGCCCAGAAAAGGCGTTTTCCCCTCCCGTTCAATGCGGAACTTGCTGGTTTCGAAAAAACCGTTCAGGCCGTCGATCGTTTTCCACTCCTCCTCGTAACGGAGAAAACCCTTGGACAGAGCCAGACGGTCGTTTGCAATCATCGGACCGGCGATTTCCGGAGGAAAGATTTCATCGGAAGTTTTTCCCATCCACTCTTCCGCGGGGAAAAGATCCAGGAAAAGACGGTTGACGTAAATGGGCTTCAGGTCGCTGTCCTTGATAATCACGGCCGCCGGAACATGATCCATGAAAGAGCTGAATAGAGACTCTGCCTCTTTGAGACTTTTTTCCGCCAGTCTACGTTCGGTAATGTCGATGATGGACCCGAAAAAACCTGCGATGGCGCCGTCGCATCTGTGGGGAACGATGCGCACACTGACATAACGCTCCTGTCCGTCTTTTTGAACTTGATTTTCAAATGTGACGTCTTTTCCGGAAAGGGCATCCAGATAGTAAGGCAGCGCCCGATTGTATGCTTCTGGTCCCAGTAAATCGGCCACCCTTGTGCCGATGAGTTCTTCCTTGCTTTTTCCATACCATTTAGCGTAGGCCTTGTTGGTATAGACGAAGCGTAAATCCGCATCAATATACGCAAGAAGAGCGGGAACTCCGTCAATAACCAGGGAAAGTTGCTCTTCACTTTTACTGAGCGCTTCTTTCTCCCGCTTACTTTCTGTAATATCCTCGATAATGGCGACCGTGCCGGAAGACAAATCGTCCGAAGACAGGGGCGCGGCGGTAATGATGACATCGCGCAACACACCGTCGCTTCGGCGCAGTCGGGTTTCCACGGACTGAATGCTGTTTTTCAGCAAATTCGCGTAGAGTTCTTGTCCCGCCCTTTCAAATTCTTCCTCGCTTTCATACAACATTTTGGTATTTCCGCCGATCAGGCTTTCTTCGGAATAGCCGAATTTTTCGCACCAGTAGGGATTTGCACTTTGATAGACGCGGTTTTTCATGATGCAGATGCCAACCGGCGCCACAGCGATAATGCTTTTCAACTTGGCTTCGCTTTTCCGCAGCGTTTCTTTTTCCTTTTCCAGAAGCCGTTGTATTTCTTCCCGTTTCGCGATTTCTCCGGTCAGACGGTCGTTATACTCCTGCAGTTGTTGCATTTTGTCTTCCAATTTTCGGGCGATGGCTTCGTAATGGCGGAAAATAAAACCATGATCGTCTGGCGAAGGGCAGGGTTTTTCTGAAACGCAAAAATCGGCGGCCTTTTTTTCCAGAACCGTTTCCAGTTCTGCCAGCAGTGTCTCCGGTTCCAGCGGTTTGACGAGAAACCGATCGGCGCCCAGAGAAAGACAGAAGGCTTCATCCTTGGGATCTGTATAGGTGGCTGTATAAACGATCAGAGGAATGAGGCAAAGCTGCGGGTCGCTTTTCCACGCGCGGCAAAGCGCAAAACCATCCATGACGGGCATCAAAAGGTCGGTCACGGCAACATCCGGCGGGTTGGCGCGCGCTTTTTCCAGAGCCTCCGCACCGTTTCCTGCGGTGAGAGTGCTGTATCCGTTTCCCCGGAGCAGGACATCCAGCATATAGACATTTTGTTCCACATCATCAACGATCAGACAGGTCTTCATTGTTTAAGCCCCAAAATTTATTACGAAAATCATCCTTCTTTCAAGATGCTCTTCATGTGGTCCATTCGCTTCTGAATCAGAGCCTGCGTGCCGATGTCCTGGCGGTAAGCGACGGGACCCTTGACGGATTTTACTCCTTCTTCGGCGATATTCCGGGCTTCCTCCAAAGTATCCGCAATGCCGACAATACCGATCGCCCGGGAGGTGCTTAAATACAAACCATCTTCCTTCTGATCCACGGAAGAAAAATAAAGCCTGGCCGCGCCGGCATCGCCAAGTTCGATTTTGGCGCTGGTGGACGCTGCATCGGGATGATTCGCGGGTAGGCCATATCCTTTGGGCACAACGTATTTGCAGACGGTTGCTTTAGTGTCGAAGTCTATTTTCAGACGATCGAGCGTGCCTTCAAGGATATGCCTGCATACTTCCACGAAATCCGTTTTCAGAAGGGGCAAAATATTCATGGCTTCCGGATCGCCGAAGCGCGCATTGTATTCCAGGAGCTTTGTCCCGTTTTTGGTGGCGATAAAGCCGCCGTACATAACACCCTTATAGAGGCTTCCGGTTTCCGTATGCAGTGCGGCAGCTAATTTTCTTGTAATATCAAGACCTTCTTCAATATGCGAGGGTTTAAGAAAGGGCAGAGAATGATCGGGAAAAGAGTAGGAACCCATACCGCCGGTATTGGGGCCGCAGTCTCCGTCAAACCGCCTTTTATGATCCTGAACCAGCGGAGTGCCGACCACGGTTTTGCCGTCGCACAGGCACTGCAAGGAAAACTCTTCTCCGTCGAATTTTTCTTCAACGATTACGGAGCCTCCTTCTTTGAGCATCTGTCGGCATAGATTCAGGGCTTCTTCTTTTGTGGTGAAATGATCTCCCTGTACCATCACGCCCTTGCCGCCCGTGAGTCCGTCCGGCTTGATGACGATGTTCCCGATTCTATGCATAAAATCTTCAAGACCCGCGCTGTTGGAAAAAACCTGAAATTGGGGATTGCCTGGGATTTTGTATTTATTCACCAGATTCCGGGTGAAGGATTTGGACGTTTCCAGGCGCGCCAAACTCTTGTTGGGTCCGACGGACGGAATACCGCGGGCGGCCAGCGCATCGACAACGCCGTTGTTTAATGGGTCTTCCGGCCCGATCACGGCAAAATCAATTTTATTTGCCAATGCAAAATCCGTTATCGTCTGAAGATTTGTATAGCTGCCCAACTGAATTTTTACCGAAAGGGAAGCCATACCGGGGTTATTGGCTTTCATGAATGAAAAAAGACGGGGTTTTTGCAGGGAGCGGGAAATGGCCTCCGCCATTGCATGTTCCCTGGCCCCGTTTCCAACAAGCAGAATATTGGGCATGGTCAAGGTCTCCTGAAAGAATTTTGTGAAAATATCGGCATAAGAATAACGGAAAAGAATCGTTTCGTCAAACAGATGCTGCCTTTGAAAAAAAACTTTATTTCATGATGCCTTATCAGCCTTTTTGTTGTAGTCTTGTTCAGAAAGAAGGGCTTGGTGTGGACATGGAGAAAGGGGACGTCTCCGACGTTCGTTGAAGATGTGAAAAGATTGCAGAGAGGTTCAATAACATGAAAGAAAAATTACCGAGGTTGACTGAAACCGTCCAGGGAGCAGGTTGAGCCTGTAAAATTGGTCCGGGTGACCTTTCCGATATCTTATGCGATTTGCCGCTGATTTCCGATCCGAATCTTCTGACCGGGTACGAACACGCGGAAGACGCGGGCGTGTACAAACTTTCCGACGAACTTGCGTTGGTGCAGACGCTCGATTTTTTTACACCCATCGTGGACGATCCTTACATGTTCGGTCAGATCGCCGCGACCAATTCCATTAATGACGTTTACGCGATGGGCGGACGACCGATAACGGCGATGAATATCGTCTGCTTTCCGATTAAGACGATGGACAAAAGCATTCTGCGAGACGTGCTGCGGGGCGGCCTGGATAAGATGCGGGAGGCGGGGGTCCTTCTGGTTGGCGGCCACAGCGTCGAAGACCAAGAACTCAAATACGGTCTTTCCGTTTCCGGCCTGATCCATCCGGCAAAAATCTTTTTGAATCGGGGGGCGAAGCCCGGCGATCGGCTGATTCTGACCAAGCCGCTGGGAACGGGTATTGTGAGCACGGCCATCAAGGCCGGATCGGCCGGGGAGGAGATGATCCGTCGGACGACGGAGGTCATGGCGATGCTCAACAAAACCGCCTCCGAGCTGATGCTGGAGGCAAGCGAGATTCACTCCTGCACGGATATTACCGGGTTTGGGTTTTTGGGTCATGCCTGTGAGTCCATCGAAGATTCCTGCGTGGGACTGGAGATCTTTTCTTCGGCGCTGCCTGTGCTGGACGGTGTGCAGGATTTCGTGGAAATGGGCATGATTCCCGGCGGTCTTTATCGCAACCGGAATTTTCGCCAGGCGCAAATTGAAAAGAAACCGTCGTGTCCGGAATGGATTTACGATGTCTGCTTCGATCCGCAAACGGCGGGAGGCCTGTTTTTCAGCCTGCCTGCGGACCTGGCCGATGCGCTCGTGGCGAAGATGCGGGCTCGGGGCGTTGAGGAAGCGGCCGTTGTGGGCGAAGTTGTGAACGATCATCCCCGCAAAATCGTCATTTCGTGACGCTTTCTGTGCCAGCTTGTCCGTGGCAAGGAAGTCAGATCGTGTTTTTCTCGTTTTTCAACGGAAAGTAACGTCATCCCACATATCAGCCGGGGGCGGAAAACTGTCGGCAAATTCGATGCTCAAACGCACCAATCCATCAAGACGCTTGGGGATACAGAAACGGAGCTTGCCGCCGGGGCTGTCCCAATCGTTTGCGCGGACAAACTTCCCATCGCGGACATCCTGAAAAAAGTTTTGTGAAAGCTCGCCTCGACTGGTAAAGCTTGTCGGGTTGCCGTACTTCTCCAACAGGATGGATTGAACCAACTGATAGGTTTGGAGCATGTCCTCGGGGCGGTCCATGGCGCCGAAATCAATGATGACCACCGCTTTTTTCAGGATTTGATTATCCTGGATCAATACCAGCCGCTGACGATGTTCGATTTCCTCCAACACTCTGGTTTCATAGGTCAGATAAACATCATCGCGGACAGGGTTGACAATACCTTTCGCTTTGAGCAGTTCAACGGCCTGCTCGGTTTTCATGCCGGGCTTCAAGGAGGTAATGTCTAGATGGACCAGGGCGGGTGCGGCCATATCTCCTTCTTCCTCAGGCGCAGGCGGTGCGGACACTGCCTTTTTGTCCGGCACCGTTTTGGCCGGTTTGTCGAAATTAAAAGTCCAGTAGGCGCCCAGTTTATAGCTGTCTGTTTGTTGTCCGGGGTCGGGATCTCTTTTGCCGTATAGGATTTCCACTCCCAAAACGGAGCGTGCCGTGGTGAAGCGGTAATTGAAACCCTGGTTGACCGTTGCTACATTGACGCCGCTGTCGAAGGGCCGTCTCAATTCGGACCAGGAAAGATTGTAGTCCAGACTGTGGGCGCCGCTTTTCAATCCCAGGATCAGCGTCGGCAGAATTTCTTCCGTTTTGGCGGTTGGATGGTCTGTTTTACGATAGAGGATACCGGGGGTGACAGATCCGGAGACACTGCCAAAATGTAAAGAGCGGTCCGCGCTGAAGCTGATTTGACGGGTTTTGACGTCAACGCCTCCTGCGGTGCGGTCGGAAAGGTCCTGAATCTGTCCGCCAATTTGCCCAGCCCAGCCTGCAATTTTGGGGATGTTGATGTTGATGTTGATCGTGCTGGTGATCCGGTCAGTCAGTTTGTCCTCACTGGTGATGTCCTGCCCGAAAGCGTCCAGAGAGCCAAGAGGTCCATTCAGATTGAATCCGTAAACGATCGTGTCGGTCGGGTTGTCCATTTCGTAGTTGCCGGTGGTTTTTTGAGCGCGGGCGCGAAGCTGATACCCTTTGGGCAAGCGCCAGCCCAGGTGTCCCTCTGTGTTTTTCGTTGCCGGGGAGATGGAGGCAGCGGCAGGACGGTAATCCCGGCCATAGGATTCGTGGCGAAACCGGTAGGTCAAAGGCCAGTTGCTGGAGCCGGAACCCTGAAAAAACAATCCTTTGTCATTTTGCTTTTGTCCGCTTTCCGGTCCGTTCCAGCCGTCGTGATCTCCAGAAAATCTGGATAACTCGCCTTCCAGAAGCAGCTTTTGACGGACGGCTTTCACGGTTGCATTGCCGGCGGCGCTGAAAATGACCTGGGAGCGGCTAAACGAGCCCTGCTGGTCATCGGCCTGACGGCTGTTCTGGACGGCGTTTAAACTGAATTTACCAAACTTCGGGTTGTCGAGAAGATAGGAGATTCCGTTGAAATAGTTGTCGGAGAGATGAAAATTGCGCCAGGAGGATTGCCTGGCTCCGGAGGTAATAATGAAAGAATGTCGGCTGTCGGTGTTCTGGAAGGGCTGGAGATCAAGCTGGAGGCCCTTCAGAGAGCTTTGCAAAGTTCGGTAGGTAAAATACGAAAAAACGTCTCCCATTTCCAGACGCAGGGGGATGAGAAGGTCTCCCTTGGTTTTGGTCAAATTCAGCCGTTCGGGAACCATTCCATAGTAACTGCTCCGGTACGGTGATTCGTTGAGTACGCCGGTGATTTCGCCGCACCAGGTGTCGTATTTGCTGACCGATTTACTGAAGTTGAGATTGAGCTCGTCGTAGGATCTCAATCCGGTGAGCGGGTATGTGGCCTGAGTTTCGTCTCCGGAATTTCCATAATAATCCACTCTGAGAGTATTGCTTCCGTTGATCTTCCAGACATCAAAAGATGTTTTTATCAATTCCCCCGGTGTATCAATATCTTCCGCGCAAAGGGGTGAGGCAGCAAAAAAGAAAGACACAAAAATGATTGTTACGATTAAGCAGTTTGCTTTAATCCAATTATCCGTTTTTTGTTTCATCATTCCTCCACGCAAAACCGCTAATTTCATATTTTAACAAGAGAATTCACGGTTAGACGGATATCATTGCCGGCCAGTTGCTGCACGGTAAACTGGATGCGGTAATTAACGCCCGAAACTTTGTGCCGCACTTCGAGTGTGTAAGTTCCCACACCGATTTTATAGACTGTGTCACCGCCCGGCCAGACCACAGCGTCTGACGAAGGAGGTTTGGTCATGGTATAATCCGACTTGCTGCCGGCTGTTCCCACAACGATGCTTTTAGCTGAAAACTGGTCATACATGGCAAAAAAAGTTTCATAGAGTAAATCCACCATGGACGGAAGTTGTTCCACCCGACAGACCGTGGCGTTATTCTTAAGATAACAGCCGACACTGTCTTTGAATGCCGCCAGATTGGATGTTCCGGTTGATGGAGAGCAGGAAATGGCAAATTCCGTTTTACTCGCCTGGCAGACACCGCCGCGAATGCAATTGACCAGGTCATCCACGCTGGCGACGACCACGCCGCCGAAATTGAAGACGGGCTGGACGGGATTGAAGGGATTGTTACCGCTGATGTTGTTGATGCTGAGAATTTTGAAAACTGCTTCACCTTCGGTCGCGGAAGAAGACGAAGGTATTGTTTCCTTTTGTTTTTCCGGCTCTTGCGGGGCGACAAAATGCTGTCCGATTCCGGCAAAGGGTTGCTGAGTGTCTGTGTCGAGCACTGTCGTCTGGGCAAAACCGTTCAAAGTATTCCAGAGGATAAAAAACAGGATGAAAAGCGCCGGTGGTAAATTATTTTTAATATTCATTTTCTTTCTCCGTTAGCGATACAGGATGCCGCCCGGCGTTGTGATGGATTTGCCGGTGATCACAAGCGGCGTCTGAGGGCTGGAAAGGAGGATCAGTTCCACTTTTAGCGTCATATCCGGGTTGAAACCTTTCTTGAGGCCAACCAGATTGTTGAAGCAGCCTCCTTCCGCGACGGAAATGGTTTCTACTGGAGTGATGTTTGCTGCCAGTGTTACGCCTCCAGCCTGTTCCAGACGCCATGAACAAAAGGGCGTGCTGTCGAGCATCGCCAGATCGCCTTTAACAGCCGCGCCAATTTTGACGCTGTCTGAGACAACCACCAGTTCCTGCCCCTGCCGATCCAGATTCCGGATGATTTCATTGAATTTCTTTTGATCTTCCCGTTCGGTTTTAATTTTTTGCTTTTCCTGCTCTCTTTGCGACCGGCAATAGTCTTCCACCGGCATGCCGGGATTAAAACCGAAATGATCAATCAGCGGAATCATTTTTTTCTTGCAATCCGTGATGGATTCCAGACTGCCCAGATCGCTGAGAGCCGTCTTTTGCAGAACCGTGAACGGTGGCGTGACGGGCAGGAGCTTGATGTTGACTTTACAAACGACGGACTTGATATTGAAGGATGCGACAACGGCATTATTTCTGACCACGGATACCTGCGCCATTTTCAGAGTGGTGTCCAAAACGCTTGTGTATCCTCCGTCGGATGGGACAAATCCGGTGTTTCTGCTGGCCTCTCCTCTCCAAACGGCCCGGTATTTACTCATATCCGCTGGTCCGGAGACGATTAACCGGTAACTTGTTTGTCCGCCTGATTTTGTATCGGCGATTAAAACCGCTTTGCTGACATTGATGGTTACACTGTTGGATTTTATTTCTTCATTGTTGGCCAGATAAGCCGCGCCGGACGGGTCATATTCTCCGCCTCCCATGTGGGCGGTGATTTGTGTTGTGCCTAGGCGTCCTGTCGGGCGGGCCACGATAACTTGCTTTAACAGAGAATCCGGCCCGTATTGTTCGCCGCGCAGAGAAGCGATTTCCGGATTGCTGGATTCAATTTTGACCAGACGGGAAGGGGCTTTCTGGTAAAGAGGATGTACCTCTCCATCCGGCAGGATGATCTGGGGCGATAACAGAACCATCGGGTCGCTTGATCCAAGGATCAGATCAATGGGTTCATCCACCTTTTTGGCTGCTCTTTTATTCAGGCCCGCGTGCAGCTCCAGACCGCTGATGACTGCGTCAGTGGCGGTCAGACGTTTGTTTTCATAGGTGTAAAGCGCTTTGCCGCCTTTCTTGTTGATGATTTGTAAAGAAATCGTGACCGGTTGCCCTTTCTTTCCGGCGCTCTCTTTGGTAAAAGGCGCTAGGAATTGTCCATCCGCCTGCCATTGCTGGCCTGATTGGGAAAATTCTGTGGTTTCCTTCTGCCATGCGCCGCCGCTTGCCTGCCAGCGAACCTCGTATTTGCTCATGTCCGCCGGTCCTTTGATCGTCACCCGGACTTTATGTTTTTTGCCTGGCACAACATCATTTCTGGACATGGCTTCATCCATGATAATATTGATACGGTTGGCTGTCAGCCGGTGTTCAACCGATTCGTTACCTCCCAGAGTTATCCGGAATCTCGTTTCTCCTGTTCCGCCATGGTAGGTTCCCCGGTTTTGATTAATAAAAAAAGGTCCCTGGCTGGTTACGGAAAGAGTTACGGGAGCATTGAGTTCGCTTGCGGCGTGGGCCTTCAGACCGCCGGCATCGCCATAATCAAGCAGCGCCATTGGAGAAAGAAAGGCATCTCCTGTAGCTGAAGAGAAATTTTTAGTGTCCGCGTCTGTGTAAAAAAAATCAAGCTGTGGCGGTTTGCCGTATGATTCACTGATGTCGTAGCCTGCAAAACCGAAGCCCTTGAGAGCCACTGCAGTGAATTTGATTTCGGCGGATTCTTCCCCTGCTGATTTGTATCCGGTCAGTGCTTTGTCCGAGGAAGAAAATTCCGGAACGCATTTTTGATATATACGGTAAGCTTCATCATTGGAATATTTGCGTGATGAAGTAAAACGGATTATTTTTTGTCCCGGGCTGGAAAAAGTGGCCAGGCTCAAGTCATTATCCATCTTGACGCCGGAAGAAGTTTCCGCCTTCAGATTCAAATCGCGGGCGTAAAGCGCCAGATTGGACGAAAAGTGATGAGATGTTTTGGGTAAGTCTGCCCATTGGCCGCAGTATCGTTCGCTGGACGTTTTCTTACACCTTCCCGCATTGTCTCTTTCGACGCATACGGAACGGGTGGAAGCGCTCTGGCAGCAGGATGATCCCGATACGGAAGGTTTTTTTTCCGTCCAGATGATATCTCCCTGAAGCGATACCCGAACCTGATAGGGAAGGCCAAGGCTCTGTGCCGTTACCGGATCTGCGGCGACCAGCATTTGTGTTCCGGAAGCCGTCAAACCGGAGCCATAGCCGGAAGTGAGGTTGTAAAAGGAGGAGACACTCGCGGATGGCCGGAAATTGGCCGTCAAAAACGAACCGCCTGCAGGGAAAGCAATTTTATCGGTTTTGGCCGCTGCTTCTTCAGGATACTGAATTGAAATGCGCAGCTGTTTCCCTTTGGGCAGTTCCCGCGCGATTGTTTCCGGGTCTGTCGCCGCCTGGGCCAGATAAGAACCGAATTGCTCTTCATATTTTTTCTTTAGCGCATTGAGCAGTTTTCGATAGGCAGAGAGGTTTTTCTCAACAAACTCCGATGGTTGTTCGATGATCTGCTTGGCGGTGTCCTTTTTTTCTTCACTTTGGGCTGTTGCGGGCCAGGCTACTGTCAGAAAGACAAGGATAATCAGCAGATTATTGATGTATTGGGCAGGTAAACCATTCCTCAAACAGCCCGGGCGCGGCTGATGTATTCTTGAAAAAGCGCGGGCGGAATGAATAAAAAAGCCTTCTTTCATGGGGCTTGCCTCCTTAAAATCCTTCAGCCGAACATTTTTGAACTTCTTCCTGAAGCCATTTTTCTTGCGAACCGGCCAGAAATTGCTTGCGGAGCAGGGCGCATTTTTCCGCGCGGATTGCCGTGGCTGCCTCCTGGCTGACCAGCAAAGCTCCGGCTGCCACATTTTCGTCCAATCCGCCTGGCTTATCAGGAGTAACCGCAGCTTTCGGGCCGGCATCAGCTACCTGTTCGGCCTGCTTAATTTCCGGTTCGAGTTTCTTCATGGCTTCGTCGAGTTTTTCCCGTCCTGCCCGGTGCTGTTCCAGCAGACTCTTAAATTCTGCGTCATTGGCAATCTGCTGGGAATGAAAATCGTTGACGGCGCCCTTCAGACTGACATCATCGAGTTTGGCGATGTCTTCCGCAGCCCGGATGCGGTTCTGTCCCGGAGCCCAGTGGAGCATATCGACATCAATATCTCTTCCCGGTGGAATCATTTTGGGATCGGTTTTCTTGATGAGGTCCCAGTCAATTGCCTGATTGAAATCATTGACCTGAAGTCCGGCTATTTTGGCTTCATTGGTGAAGTTGTCAGCTAAACCGTACATGGCACCCATGGCGTCCAAACCTTCTTTGCCGGTTTTGTCCACTGCGTTTTGCATAGCCTGGGCCAAAACCGGGTTTTTCCCCGTTGCCGGGTAAATGCCGTCGGGGTCAATCACCACCACTTTCCAGCGGTCGCCTCCACCGGGAATTTTATCAAAACTGAAGTTTTTTGGTGTGTTGTCCATCCAGACGTAGCCGGCGTTGTTCAGGTCGCGCCGGGCTTGCTCCAGCGCCAGCTGCTGCCCTTTGGTCATAATGCCGCCTTGATCTTTGATCTGTCCCGCCGCGTCGGAGGCGACTTTCTCGATTTTCTGATACCGCACCACGCCTCTTTCAGTTTCGACCAGAAATTCTCCTTCCATTTTGGCTACCCGGATGGAATCGCTTTTAATTTCATGCTCCAGAACCTGGCGTCCAAATTTGTCGTGAGCATCCTGAATGGCCAGTTCTTCTTTGCTCATGGGGCTATTGGTTTTTCTGAGCACGAGATTCGAGTCGTCTGCGTCTTTGATCACGGTATTCATGCCGCCTTTTCCCAGCGTATCTCCTTCTTTGAGTAAAACTTTATTTCCCTGGCCGTCCACTGCCTCTATCAACCGTCCGCCGTCAATGGGCGCGCCTTTTTGCAGGGTTTTGTTTCCATTGAGCAGATCCTGCATTTTCTGATTGAGTTTCAACTGCTCTTCAGCCAGTTCCTTGACGCTTTTTGCGGTTTGTTTCGCTTCGTTGGAAAGCGCCGTCGCATTTTTGGCCAGTTTCAACTGATCTTGCACCGCATCGAGTTTTTTTAAGGTTTCCGATGCCTTGACTTCTACGCGCATACCGCGGACGATGTCGTCGGTTACGCCCAGCCCTTTGGTGATGCCTTTATCGGCCAGGGCCTGCACAACCAGCGAGGCAATGTCGGAGGCCACATCCATGCCTTCTTTCACTTTTTGCGTGGCGGAAAGCTGGGTTTTTAGACGGTCGATTTCCTGTTGTACCGATTCACCCGGCTGGGGTGAGAAGCGATTCCAGGTGATAGGATTAACATCTTTGGCGATTTCCAGGGCCGCACCGGCAAGATTCTCTACCTTGTTGGCGATAAAATCCCCGGCCTGGCGGTTTAGAGCAATTACATCAATGTTGCCGATGGCTTGCGGAAGGTTTTTGACAAAAGTGACGGATTTATCAAAGGTATCCAGCGGATGTTGGGCGACGTGTTGAACCATTTGCACCGGAGCGGCCAGGGCTTCGGTGGTTTTATAGACAACTTCGAAAGTGAACTGACCATATTTTCCCAGGCCGAAACCGATGATCTGCGTTTCATCTTCTTCCGCCTTGATCTTGATTTTCAAAAGATCTCTCTCAAAACGCAGCGTGTCTTCACCATTGAGTTTCAAGTGCAGGGCGAATGGAAAATCGCTGATTTCCGGTCGGGTAAGAGCCTTGTATTCTTTTTGGGGAGCGATCCGGTAGCCCATTCCGGGCAGCGAGTCGGGAGTTTGCTGCTCTCCTTCGACATATTGAAGATTGTTCGAATTGGCAAACAGATTGTCGTTGATATTCCGGATTGTGTAACTGAGGGGTTTCATTTCCCCCAGACAGTGTTCAAAATCGCCGCTTGTGGCCAGGGTATGCAGTTCGGAGCGGTTTTTGGCGTATTGGTCGGCATTATCCTTGCTTTCTCTGGTGGCGTCTTCCAGGCGTTTTGCGTATTGATGCATCAGCCCGTCTTTTTCAAATTGTTTATAGAAATCATTGCGGGCGGTATTCCAGCGTTCAATCAGTTGTTCGTAGCTTTCTTCCAGTTTGTAGCGCAGTTCCTGTTTTCTTTTACCCTCGGCGGAGTCCGGATCAATAAAATAAAAATACTTATCCTTGCTTGCAGAATGAACCATTGCAACCTGACCTTGTTGCATTTTACCTTCGGCCAGAATGCCGTTATCTGCCGCGATTTTTTTGAGTTCCAGAAATTCCTTCATAAATCGTCCCGGATCGGCCACATTTTGAGCGTCGGCGACAACAATAAAATCGCCGATGCCTTTGTAATATGCTTTGATCCATTCAATATAAAGGTTTTCCCGGTTTTCCTGAAGGATCTGGTAGGCCCCTCCCAGTCGGATTAAATCGTTCATCAGGTTGACGACTTTATCGCATGGACGCATCAGCAGGGATTCCATATGACGGATTCGGGCTGCAAGGCTGTTATCCGGTTTTTGCGGTTCCGCAGCAGCACAAAACATGGCCGTAAACAGAATCAGACCGAGCATGACAATAATCCGCCATAAAGCAGACTGTATTTTTTTAAGATGTGATTTCATAGATTTAGTCCTATTTGGCTAATATCAAAACCCTGGTTTTGGTTTTCCGGTAGCTCTCGAGCGCTTTTTGCAGGTCTTTGACTCCTGCAGAAACGGCATTGAACATCATTTTCAAATCGTCTGGAGAAAAACAACTTTCGGTGACAAATACCGCCCAGGGAGGTTCTTCCGGCTGTGTTTTGGCCAGTGTCCAGACGTCATCCGGTTTGCCGTAAATTTTATGCGCGAACATGTCCTGATTTTTCGAAAACCCGAAGAAATGATTCATGCCGTGGCGGGTATGCTCAGTTTCTGTTTCAATCATGTTTTCAGCTCTTTCCAGAAAGTCGCGTTCCGAGGAAAAGGAAGAGCTGCGCAAAGTTGTCAAAATGGACGACGAAACCAATTGTTGAATTTCGTTTTTGCCGACTTTGCCCAATTCTCCTTTTTTAAACGAGTTTTCTATCTGTTGCAGAGAATCGGTAAGGACAGCCAGCAGTCTTAAATTGTAATTGATATTCCTCAGTTGGACGATCACCTGATCCACAAAGCGTTGTCCGCAAGCCCATCCGGCAATTTCAACTCTCAAGTCCGATATCGGATTGTAATAATAATCATTTTTTTTTGCAGGCAGCTGGATGGAAAGATACGTTTCGGGGGCTTTCAGCGTGTGGGTCTGGCTGTCGGCGAAACTGTCTTTAAATAAAAGCAAAGCGACAAGCGCAACGACCAGGATGATCAATAAAGGGTAACTTTTCGGTTTGCTTTCAATCATGGCTTTGCCTCTTTGATTTTTTCAGACATTTCGTAAAGAATTTCATTTTTGCCCGGAACGCGGACAAACCCGTTTTTGTTGTCGTTAAACTCAATCTGGGAATTGACTTCCACGGAACCGAGAGTGACCCGTCTGCGGGAGCCATCGGGGTCTGTGACGATTTTCTGCTCCAGGATTTGCATGGAACCCATGTCCAATACCCGTAATTTGGCATCTTTTGGAATACTGGTCTGCATGGAATCGCCAAAGCGGGACTTGTCGTAAAAATTGTCGGAGAGATAAGATAAAATATCTCCGTTATTCCAAGATCTTAAGGCTTTATCCACTTTACCGCGAACCACATCGGCACGGGGAGCGACAGGTTGTTCAACCGTTTTCCCGGGCGTTTTCAGATGTACGGGTGTCGGAATCACGTTGATGGATCGTAGTTCTTGAGCAGGTAAAAATGTCGGTCGGTAAAAAATTGTGGCGACGACCAAGACAAAAAACAGAGATTTTGATTTCATTGGCTGTGGCGTTCTCCTCTTGGATAGTTCAAAGCAAATGTCAGTCAGGCTTGCTCAAGACATCTGGGCAAAACTTTTTGCAGGCGAAGCGAATATAAAAAAACAAATTACGGCATGTCAAGGTGATTTTCAGGTGATTTTGGGGGTGTCCGTTTGAGAATGGGAGGAAGCGACGGTAACAGAAGACGGAAAAAAGGGCTATCATTTTTATGGTTATGCTTTTGGGGATTGATAACATCATGTTTTAAAATCGTTTTCGAGCGCGGAAAAATGCCTTGACAAAAAATGGCAATATGGCTAATTGACCAAATACGAAAGGAGAAACTCAGTATGAAGGATTCCATAAAACCCCGTTATGAAGCACGCGCAAAAATTCTGAAGGCCATGGCGCATCCCAGCCGGCTTTTGATTATCGAGGAGTTGCAAAAGCGGGAACGATGCGTAAATGAGCTCACGGAAATGATCGGCGCGGATACATCCACTGTGTCCAAGCATTTAAGCGTTCTCAAAAACGCCGGACTGGTTTCAGATGAAAAAAGGGCCAACTGCATTTACTACACGCTGCGCTGCACCTGCATTCTGGATTTTATCGGCTGTGTAGAGGAAGTTCTCTCCGCCAATGCCGAAGAGCATAAGAAAATAATAAAATCCTGCAAAAAATAGGAGGATAAAATGAAAATTGAAATTTTGGGCACAGGTTGTGACAAGTGTCAGAAACTCGAAGATCTGGTCAACGACGTTGTGAAAACAACCGGTGTGCAGGCCGAGATCACCAAGGTGAAAGACATCAAGAAGATCATGACCTACGGCGTGATGACGACGCCGGGGCTGGTGGTGGACGGTCAGGTGAAAGTCGCAGGCAAAATGCCAACGGCGGAGCAGGTCAAAGGCTGGATCAAGGGCTAACTGTAAACAAGTGACCTCTTCACACGATGAAAGGAGGATGATCATGAGCAAAGGCAAAAGCAGTTTTTCCGTGGGATTTATCGGCGGCGGACGTATTGTGCGCGTCTTGCTGGACGCTTGGAAAAAAGAGGGCAGAATGCCTGCAAATATCCGGGTGAGTGATTCCAGCCCTGATGTCTTGAAGGCGCTTCAAACGTTATATCCCGGTGTTGAGATCCGTGAGGATAACAGCCGGGCGGCTGGATGCGACCTTGTCTTTCTGGCGCTGCATCCACCCGCCATTGGCGGCATTTTGGAGGGAGTCAAGTCGGCCTTAAAGCCGGACTCTGTCTTGATTTCGTTAGCCCCCAAATGGACAATTGCCAAATTGTCGGCGGCGCTGGGCGGTTTTAACCGGATTGTTCGCATGATTCCCAACGCGCCGTCCATCATCGGTGAAGGCTATAATCCTGCGGCTTTTTCTTCGGCCCTGCCGGATAATCTGAAAAAAGAGATTCTCCATTTGCTGAAACCGCTAGGGGAATGTCCGGAAGTGGAAGAAGGCAAACTGGAGGCTTACGCGATTTTGTCCGCAATGGGGCCGACGTATCTGTGGTTTCAGATGCAAAAATTGCGGGAGCTCGGCGTCTCCTTTGGTTTGACGGAAGAGGAAACGGATCAATCTCTGTATGCCATGATTAAAGGATCGGCCAAAACGCTTTTGAAAAGCGGCTTGCCGTATGCCGATGTCGTAAACCTCATTCCCGTGAAACCCTTGGCGGAAGATGAAGCCGTGATTGTCCAGGCCTACGAAACAAAGGTGAAAGACTTATACGAAAAATTAAAAGCATAATCACAAACCATCTATGAAAAGGAGAAATGGCGTCGTGAACATACGTTTAAAAATCTGTATCACTGTGACTGTGTTGGTGTTGGTCGGGCTTGTTTGGGGGTATGCTTTTGCGGCGGAAAAAAGTTCCGGGGCGGCCAAGGTCAAAGCCCCCGCCAGGAAGGAGGCAGTGTCGCAGCCGCAGGTAACCTTCATTGAAATAGGCGCGGCAAAGTGCATCCCTTGCAAAATGATGCAACCGATCATGAAAGAAGTGGCAGAAGAATATAAAGGACAGGTCAATGTCCTTTTTTACGATGTTTGGACGCAACAAGGAAGGATAGACGCTGAAAAATATAATATCCGGGTCATTCCCACACAGGTTTTTCTGGACAAGGACGGCAAGGAATATTTCCGGCATGAAGGATACTTTCCGAAGGAGGATCTCGTCAAGATTTTGAAAATGCAGAGGGTTAAATAAATGCTGGTTGACCTGTTTACGTCGCTCACGGTTGCGTTGACACAGACGCCTGCAATTGCTATCGGGGCGGCTTTTATCTGGGGGGTGCTTTCGGTCGTTTTATCGCCCTGCCATATCGCCTGTATTCCCCTGATTGTGGGATTTATTGACGGTCAGGGCAATATTACCACCAAACGGGCGTTTGGCCTTTCACTGCTTTTCGGTTTGGGGATTTTGATCACGATTGGGATTATCGGACTGATTACCGGACTGGCGGGTCGAATGATGGGCGATATTGGCGGTTATGGCAATTATTTTGTGGCGATTGTTTTCTTTGCCGTCGGCCTGAATTTGCTGGGCGTTTTACCGTTGCCATTCATGGAAGGCGGCGCGAATCCGAACTATCAAAGAAAAGGATTCCTGGCGGCCTTTATTTTGGGGCTGATATTCGGCATTGCTCTGGGGCCCTGCACCTTTGCCTATATGGCCACCATGCTGGGGGTTGTTTTCAGTATTGCTTCCACGCAAATCGTTTTTGCGATTTCCCTGCTTCTGTCTTACGGAATTGGACACTGCGCGGTTCTGGTTTTTGCCGGAACGTTTACGGAAGCCGTTCAGCATTATCTGAACTGGACTGAGAAATCGAAAGGCGCGGTCATTTTGAAAAAAGTCTGCGGCGTTCTGGTATTTCTTGGCGGGATTTATTTGATTGCGCTGAATGGGATTTAGGAAAGATATGAAAAAGAAGATTTTATTTTTATGCACGGCTAATTCCTGCCGCTCGCAGATGGCGGAAGGGCTAACCAATTTTTATTGGGGAGACGTCCTTGAAGCGTTTTCCGCCGGGACGAAGGCCTCTTGCGTCAACCCGAAAGCGATTGAGGTATTAAAGGAACTTGGAATAGATATTTCAGCGAACCATTCCAAGAATCTGTCTGAATTTGACGGGCAACGTTTTGATTATGTCATCACGCTTTGCGGCAGCGCCGGCGAGACCTGTCCTTTGTATATCGGTGGGCAAAAAAAACACATATCGGGTTTGACGATCCGGCCGCGGCCGAAGGCTCGGAAGAAGACGTGATGCAGGAATTCCGGCGGGTGCGCGATGAAATAAGAAAAAGGTTAGGCGAGTATTTTATGAGTATTGAAGAGTCATTCGAGAAGTGAAGGATAATAATATATTAGGGGGATGTTATGGCAGTTCTCACGGCAATTATTCAAAAATATCGCAATATCATCTCCATTGTGCTGGCGCTCCTCGGCATCGGCATCATGGCCTATTACGATTACTGTGATACGGAATGCAGCTATCTGAAGGGTGATATTTTCGGCATCGACCTCAAGTTTGTCGGTATCGCGTATATGGGATTGGTCATTATTTTTGCAGCGTTTCGTCAAACCAATTTTGTCCGGGCGCTTCTGGCCGCGGGCCTGGGCGTGGAAGTCCATCTGTATGCCTTTCAGGTGCAAAATGATGTCTATTGTCCTTTTTGTCTGGCTTTTTCTGCTGTGCTGATTACGTCGTTCATCATGAATTATGAAGTTCCAGCCGCGTGGTATAAAAACCGCCGCCAGATGTGGCTCTATTTTTTAGGGGAGGTGGATGTTCCGATGTTGAAACTGAAGAGTTTTCCGTTGCTGCTGATGAGTTTGCTGGGGTATCTGACGATTATGTTGACTTTTTCCGGTTCCGTTACACCAGCCTACGGGCAGGATTTCGTCCGGGGAATTCCGTCTTTGGGGAGCGGTGCTTATGAAGTCACTGTGTTTGCCGATTATTTCTGCCCGCCCTGCCGGATGATTGATGCAAAGGCGGAACCGCTTTTCAAAGAACTGCTCGCGACCGGCAAAGTTAAACTTACGTTTGTCGATGTCCCGTTTTCACGCGCTACGCCGGTGTATGCCAGGTATTATCTGTATGCCGTCAATGCCGATGCGTCGATGGATAACGTTCTTAACGTCCGCAAGGTGTTGTTTGAAAGCGCCCAGGGCAAGCGCATTCAGACGGAAGACGTTCTTGTTGCTTATCTGAAAGAGCAAAAGATCGTATGGAAACCCTTGAACGAAAAATCTATTTTCCCGCTCTTGAGCGCTCTCACCAAAAAAAATAAAGTGGATCAGACGCCTACTTGCGTCATCAAGTATTCCGTAACAGATGTTAAGAAATTCGTTGGGACGAATGAAATATGGGACGGCCTGACCAAATTGAAGAAGCACTTATTAACAGATAGAAAGAATACTAATAAATGATTCCCCTGAAAAAAGAAAATAACCAGAGGCGGTTGGCAAAGAACCCTTTCAGGTGGGGGAATCTATTCTCAATAAATTCAACCATATCTAAACTTTATATTGAGCCTACCACCCAGTGTAACCTTCAATGCCGGACCTGTATCCGCAATTCTTGGGAGGAGCAAATCGGCTCCATGGATATGTTCGTTTACCGAAAACTGCTCTCCGATCTTAAAACCATCAATTCAGTAAATTCTATAGCCTTCTGGGGTTTTGGCGAACCGCTCGCTCATCCGGAAATTACTTATATGGTTGCTCTTGCCCATGAAATGGATCTGAAAACGGAGATCATCACAAATGGCCATCTTTGACGGTGATATATGGCTAGAGATCTTATGCAGGCCGGCTTGGATACGGTGGTTGTATCCATGGATGGGACCACGCAGACATCATACGCGAATATTCGTCATGGCGGAGATTTTCAGAGAGTAATGGAGAACATCAGGACGTTAAACATTTTGCGGGCAAAGATGTCCCGAAGGAACCCGTCTGTTGGTCTGGAGTTTGTTATTATGAAAAGTAACATTAACCAACTTCCTGACCTTGCGCAAAGCGCGCGATCCATGGACGCCGACTTTATCGTACTGACAAATCTCCTTCCGTGTACCGAGGACATGAAAGATGAAATCCTTTATTGGATCAGTGCCACATCAAATTATAAAGGAAATCGATTAAGATTGAACCATGACCAAATGCTGCCTCGTTTGGATCTGCATAGAGAATACTTAAGCCCGATTCTGGAGCTTTTCAAAAGGCTGAACATGACCATGCCGGAGATTAGAAATGTCTCTCAGGAAGAATATTGCCCTTTCATTCAGAAAGGTTCTGCTGCCATTACCTGGGCAGGTGATGTAAGTCCATGCATAGCGCTCATGCACTCGTACCGGTGTTACATACTTGGCAGGGAGAAGCTTATCAAGCGTTATTTGGTGGGAAACATTGCACAAGAGAAGATTGATGCTATTTGGAAGAAGAAGAACTACCGAAGTTTTCGAGACCGGGTGCTTAAATTTGATTTTGCGCCCTGTGTCCAGTGTGGCGGGTGCGATTTTAATGAGGCAAATGAGGAAGATTGTATCGGAAACGTTCACCCAGTTTGCGGTGATTGCCTTTGGGCAAGAAATGTACTGCAGTGTCCCTGATCTCAGGCGCTGTTTGAAAAGGTAAAAAATAGTATGCCGGTAAAGATGCAAAAGGCAACGAAGAAGGCTTTAAACGATGGAACAAAAAATCATCATTTACGGCACCAAGACCTGTCCATTCTGCATTCAGGAGCGTGCTGCCTATGCTGACAAGGCTGTCTATTTCAATGTTGATAAAGACCCGGTAAGGCTCGAAGAAATGCTGGCTCTCACCGGCGGCAAGGAACAGGTGCCGGTGATTGTTGAAGAATCGAAGATAACTGTTGGTTTTCAGGGCGATGGTTTCCTGAGCGGCGGTATTCCGCTTTTCGGCGGCACCTGAGCGGTGAAATAAGGTCTCTCGATGAGGGGCAAGGATGGAAAATGGATGATTCGAAAAACAAATTCAATTTAGGGCTAAACATGAGAGGTGCAATAATGTTTGAAGTCACGGAAAAAGCAAGTGAAGTGATCAAAACGTTTCTGGAAAATCAAAAAGGACGGCAGTCTATCGGAATTATGACGCAGGCCGGTTGAGGCGGCCACGTTGGGCATGGCTCTGGATGAGTCACAGGAAGAAGATGTGGTGTTCACTGATCGGGGTGTAAATTTTATTATTGATAAGACATTGTTTGAAGAAGTAAAACCGATCCATGTTGATTTTATCGAGTCCGCGAGAGGCGGAGGTTTTAAGCTGACCTCAAATCTGGAGGCAGGCGAAGGCTGTGGCGGCTGCTGAAGCAAACCGGTGTCTTGAAATCCGGAAGAAAAAAGCATGAACGAAAATGAAATTACGCAAATACGCGTCAAAGGTTATCTGGTCGGCATCGTCGGCCTGAAAAGTGTGATTGCAGCTATGGCGTCTGATTACGCCGGAAAATCATATGAAGAAATCGGCGCAGAAATGGTCAAAAGGCTGGGGAAAAAGAATTACATTCCGGCCAGTGCCCGTGAACACTATGCCAAAGCGCTTGTTCGGGAGTTTCGCGTCTTTCTCGGACAACCGGTTGAGGAAGAAAAACTCGAAGGGCTGGAAGTGTTGATTTTAGGCCCGGGATGCGCCCAGTGCAGTCGGCTGGAGGCGGATGTCCGGGATGTGATGGCTCAAATGAATATGCCCGGCGAGTTGATCCATGTGACCGATCTGCGTGAAATAGGCAAATACGGCGTAATGGGCGCGCCTGCACTGATCATCAATAAAAAAGTTGTTTCGGTGGGAACCACACCGGAAAAGAAAAAAATCCGTCAGTGGCTGGATGACGCAACCGGAAAACATAATTGATCAGCGGGAGGAAAAGATAATGGAACAAAAAATCATCATTTACGCCACCAAGACCTGTCCATTCTGCATTCAGGCGCGGGAGGCTTACGGTGATCGGGCTCATTTTATCGATGTCGATGAAGACCCGGAAAGTCTCAACAAAATGCTTTTGCTTTCCGGTGGAAAGCGTCAGGTCCCGGTGATTGTCGAAGGCGATAAGGTCACGGTCGGATTTCAAGGAGAGGTTTCGCTTCGCGGCGGCATACCCTTATTTGGCGGAACCTGATCTGTATGAAGCGTCTCTCGGGAAGAGACACTGAACAATCATTATTGGGAGATAAATTACTTTATGAAAGAGTGGCAAAAGTTTTTATGGATTATTGCAATATTTCTGGGGGCTTATTTTATTCCATGGGATTCCGTGCTCATCCGGCAGTCCGGCCTGGAAGCTTTTATGATGCTTCAGGAATATGCACAGCAGCATGTGCTCACTTGTCTGATTCCAGCTTTTTTCATTGCCGGGGCCATCAGTGTTTTTGTTTCGCAGGCGGCGGTGCTCAAATATTTCGGCGCGACTGCCAATAAGATTCTGTCGTATTCGGTTGCTTCCGTATCGGGTACGGTGCTGGCCGTTTGTTCCTGCACGGTGCTGCCCTTGTTTGCGGGCATTTATTCCCGCGGCGCGGGGATCGGCCCGGCAACGGCTTTTCTTTATTCCGGCCCTGCCATTAATGTGCTGGCAATCATCCTGACTGCAAGAATTCTGGGCTGGCAGATGGGTCTTGCCCGCGCCGTCGGCGCTATTATCTTTGCTATTGTTACCGGGCTTTTGATGGCCTTTATCTTTCGTAAAGATGACGCCAATCGCGAGACTGGCGAGATCTTTTTACCGGAAGAGGATGGAAGGGCCAGGGCGCTGTGGCAAGATGCGCTTTATATGCTGACGATGGTGCTGATTCTGGTTTTCGCATCATTTGCCAAGCCGACAGCCGATGACGGGGCACTCTGGCAAATGATTTTCAACGCGAAATGGTATCTGGTTGCTCTGCTATTGATGGTTTTGGCCGTGATGTTGAAGGTATGGTTTGTCAAAGAAGAACTCAAGGGATGGGTCGAGTCTACCTGGGGGTTTGCCAAGCAGATTCTGCCGCTTTTGCTGGGCGGTGTGCTGGTCGCGGGATTTCTTCTGGGGCGTCCTGGCCATCAGGCGTTGATTCCGGAGCAGTATATTCAAATGCTGGTTGGCGGCAATTCGCTTGCGGCTAATTTCTTTGCCTCCATTGTCGGTGCGCTCATGTATTTTGCTACGCTGACCGAAGTGCCGATCTTGCAGGGGCTGATCGGTTCCGGCATGGGCCAGGGACCGGCGCTGGCGCTACTGCTTGCCGGACCCGCTCTGTCTCTTCCCAGTATGATTACCATCAGCAGCATCATGGGCGTGAAGAAAACCGCCGTTTACTGCTCGATTGTGGTACTCCTTTCAACGATTGCCGGCATGGGTTACGGGTGGTTAATGGGATGAAAACCATGCCGGATTCGGTCAAACGCCGCCGGAAAAGTACATCATTTTGGAACACAACCACAAGCATGATCATGAAAAACCGGCATCGCTGAAACAAGATTATTCGGCAGACCGTCAATTCGTTGATGGATGCCGTGCCGGAGGACATTGATTTTATTTCGGTCAAAAACGACCTACTGGCGATTCCCGCCGTGACAGAGGTCAACGATCTGCAGATTTGGCAGACCGGCGCCAACCAGAAACTCCTTTCCGCCCATCTGAAGTCAGGGGAAGCATCTTCCAATCACGAAGAGATGATTCACACCATTCAGGAAATGCTGGCCCACAAATACGGGATTGCCCACACAACGCTCCAGACCCTGCCTTCATCGGCTGGAGAGATGGGACATTGCAACTGACAAATGATGATTGAATGATTGTCTCGATTGCATTTCCGCCTGGATTTTGGGCATCCGGAAAGCGCTGTTTCTTTTTTCAGGAGAATCTGATAGAGAATGCGCGACACTATCGGTCTGAAGGAATGTTGTTTGAGTTCTGAAATTATTGTTTTGCTGATTCTTTTTGCTTTTTCTGGTTTTTTTTCCTCGGCGGAGGCGGCGCTGCTTTCTCTGTCTGATTTGCATCTGCACAAGATGAAGTCGGACAATTACCCCTTTTTTCAATCGGTGGTCAAGCTGCTTTCCAATCCCCGGCGACTTTTGATTACGATTGTCACCAGCAATGAAGCGGTCAATATCAGCATTTCCATTCTGGCCGCGTCTCTCTTCATCGGTTTGTTTGGCGCAAGTGGCCAGTGGATTTCCATTGTTGTGACGTCACTTGTGCTTTTTCTGGCCGGAGAAGCGATTCCCAAAACATTTGGCGTTACGTATCCCATGCAAATCTCATCGGCTGTGTCGCCTTTGCTGCTTTTGATTTCCCGTCTGGAGTCTCCGATTGTCAATGCGCTGGAAAAAGCCCCCGGCCTGATTATCAAACGCATGGATCAGCGCAAGACCCATAGTGTGGATGTTGTGATGGAAGATGAGTTTAAGCACCTGATCGATGCGGGAAGTAGGGAAGGGGTTGTGGATGAATCGCAAAGGGAACTGATTACTACGATTTTTGAATCCGGCGACCGGCCGGTGACGGATATTATGATTCCGCGGGTGGATATGTTTTGTCTTTCTCTGGATATGCCGGTAGAGGAGATTATGCGCGAGGTGGTCGGCAAACGATACGAGCGTATTCCCGTTTACCGGGAGGACCGCGATGATATTATTGGCATTTTGTTTTCGCGGGATTTGCTCCAGTCCGCGCTTCATGACGAAACGCCTGTGTTTTTTGAAAAAATGCTGACCCGGCCGTATTTTATTCCGGAAAGCAAGACCATCAACGGGCTGCTTCATGATTTCCAGGAGCAATCTCTTCAAATTGCGGTTGTGGTGGATGAATACGGAGGTGTTTCCGGCCTGGTGACGCTGGATGATATTCTGGAGCATCTGTTTGAAGAAGCCTATGGAGATGATGATCCAGCGGCCAATTGCGAGTGTGACATTTTAAACGAAAACTCGATGATGGTGTCCGGCAGGATGTCGCTGGAGCAGGCGAATGAATTACTCGACGCCGCGCTTCCGCAAGACGAATTTGACACCATCGGCGGTTTTGTCCTGCATCTTTTTGGAAAGTTGCCGGAGCGTGGAGAAACCATCACCTATGAGGACTTATTCTTCCGTGTTGAAAACGTGGGAAGAACCCGGATTCTGAAGATCAGGATTGACAAAGGGGCGCAAACTGGACCGGAGGATAAAGCATGAGTCTGTATCTGGTTCTGGCCCTGATTTTGATTTGCGTGGCGCTGGAGGCGCTGTATTCCGGCGGCGAGGTGGCTCTTTTTTCGGCAGATATCAATAAAATTAAGTACCTTGCGGGAAAGGGATCTTTGGGGGCCAGGCAGGCGCTGAAGCTGAAGGAAAATCCCGAATGGTTCATCTCGACGGCGCTGATTGGCACGAACCTGGCAATTATTATCGCTTCCACGCTGGGTACGGGGCTGTTGATCCAATATTTCGGTTCTCAAAACGGTGAGCGGATCGCTTTTGTTATTATGCCGTTTGCTCTGTTCGGCATTATTTTGGTGCGCAGCATTTTTCAGCATTATCCGGAATATATGGCTGTCCGAGTTGCACATTTCATTCGCCTTTCTTCGTATGTTTTTTATCCTTTGGCCTGGTTTGTCGCGGTAGTGTCCAGAGGGGCGGTCAATATATCTTTTGACGAAAAAACGGATCAATCTCCTTATATTACGAAGGAAGGACTGAAATATCTTCTGGGTGAAAAAACAGAAGGAGGCGATATTCTGGCAAAGGAAAAAGAAATGGTCAGCCGGGTTTTTGATTTTTCCGAACTGACGGCGGAAAAGATCATGGTTCCTGTTTCCGCTTTGACTTTGCTGCCGCAAAATATGCCGATTGAAGAGGCGGCCCGTGTGGTTGCTGCAAAAAAATATATGAGAATTCCGGTATATGCGGAAACGGTTTACAATATTGTGGGCATGCTGCATTATTTTGACCTGCTGGGCGCGTTAATCCGGCAAAAGCAGATGCACGACAAGGTTCAAAGCATGGTGGGCGATTGCATGCGGACGGATGTCTATTACGTGCCAGAAACAAAAAAAGCGGGCCCTCTTTTTATGGATCTGCAAAGAAAACGGGAACATATGGCCGTGGTGGTGGATGAATACGGAGGCGCAGTCGGCATTGTGACGATGGAAGACATCGGCGAGGAGATTGTCGGCAGTATCGACGAGGCCTACAATAAAGGAGAAAAACTTTTCAAGAAGGTGTCGCCCGGACGGTATTTGGTCAACGGTCGGATGAAAATTGAAGATTTGAATCAGACATTGTCTGTAACGCTGCCGGAGGGGCATTATGAAACCATCGGAGGGTTTTTGGCGCACCTGGCTGGAAGAATTCCCGTCCGGAGAGAGATATTTGAATATGAAGATGTTGTTTTTGTGATTGAAAATGCCGATCAGAAATCGGTTCGGGAGGCGCTGGTGATTGTGCCGCAGCCTGTGGAATTGACGGAAAAGAAAAAATAAGGGGAATCTGCATATGGAAACAAAGGAATTCTGTGCCCTGGTTTTGGCGGCGGGGAAGGGCACCCGCATGAAATCGGAAATGGCCAAGGTGCTGCACGTTCTTTGCGGAAAACCGCTCTTGCACTATTCGCTGGAAGCGGCGCGCGCGGCGGGCGCCTCGAAGATTGTGGTGATTGTTGGTCATCAATCCGAAAAAGTTCAGGAAGCGTTTGGTGGCTCTGATTTGGTTTTTGTTGAACAAAAGCCGCAGCTTGGCACGGGACATGCGGTAATGCAGGCAGGCGCCGTTTTGAAGGATTATCCGGGGATGACAGTGATTCTCTGCGGCGATGTGCCTCTTTTGAAGCCGGAAACGATCCGTTCCCTGATTGAACATCATCTGAAGGCACAGGCCGATGTTACGGTACTGACCACCGAGCCTCCCGGACCGCATGCCTATGGCCGTATTGTGAAAAATGACCGGGGAGAGGTTCTCAAAATTGTCGAGCATAAGGATGCCACCGAAGCGCAAAGGCAAATTCTTGAAATCAATACAGGAATTTATTGCGTGGATACGCAATTTTTGTTTAATGCGTTGTCCCGGGTGAAAAACGACAATCAGCAGAAGGAATATTATCTGACGGATATTGTGGAAATCGCCCACGAGGACGGTAAAAAGGTTCACGCCTGTCTTACGGAGGATTACTATGAAGTGATGGGCATCAATACCCTGGAAGAATTGGCGAAGGCAGCGGAGTGTCTGGGGGATAGGCGATGGGCGATAGGCAATGGGCAATGGGTGATGGGCGATGGGCGATAGGTGGGTGGTGAGGATGTTAGAACTGTGTCCGGTTTGATTTCCGCTTTTCAGGGGAAGGCTGTGCTTGCGCCGCTGGCCGGCATTTCGAACCTGCCGTTTCGTCTTGTGGCTCGCTTTTTTGGATGTCCTTTGTGCTTTACGGAAATGATCAGCGCCAATGGTTTAATCCGGCAGTCATCAAAAACAATCGAGTATTTAAATACATGCCCGGAGGACAGGCCGCTGGGGGTACAGTTGTTCGGGGCGGACCCGGAAGTGATGGCGCGGGCGGCCATGCTGGTTGAGTCCGGCCATCCCGATCTTATTGATATCAACATGGGCTGTCCGGTGAAAAAGGTGGTCCAGACCGGTGCGGGCGCCAGGCTGATGAAAGATCCGGTTCTGGCGGGCCGTATCATTTACGCCGTGGTGAAAGCCGTCAAAACGCCGGTGACGGTAAAGATGCGTGCCGGGTGGAGCGCCGGTTCCCGCCATGCTGCAGAAATCGCAAAAATAGCTGAGGAATCAGGAGCATACGCAATCATTATCCACGGCCGGACGGCGGATCAGGGCTTTTCCGGGAAGGCCGACCCTGAGATGATGGCCAAAGTGAAAAGCGCCGTGAAAATTCCGGTTATCGCAAATGGCGACATTTGGAAGCCGCAAGACGCCCTGAATCTGCTTGCGCAAACCGGCTGCGACGCGGTGATGGTGGGCAGGGGAGCTTTGGGCAACCCTTGGATCTTTCAAGAGATTAACCGTTTAAACGCGGGATGGCCGCAGATGGGACCGCCATTTCCCGCCGAACGTCATTCGGTGATTCAAAAACACTGGGACATGGAAAGGCGTTATCTCGGTGAGAAGGTCGCCATCCGTTCTTTTCGAAAACATCTGCTTTGGTATACTCGGGGATTACCGGGTTCGGGACGGCTGAGAGAAGTTTTGGGAAAGATGACAGACAGAGACGGAATGTTTGCAGAGCTGGACCGCTATTTTTCAGGTTTGCTTCAAGGGACCAACTGAAATAACTCCTTGACTTTTCAGGCAGGAATTGGCATAAATGAGGCCAAGTTTACTACATAATTTCTTGCGGCTCATTTTACGAAAAGGACAAAAAAGAAATGGAAATAGGAAAATTTACAGAACTTGAAGATAAGATTAAACATATTGTCAGCGAACAGGGTTTTTTGAAAAAACAGATTTCAGTATTGGAGGAAGCGCTAAAAAATAAAGAATCGGAGACAGAAGATTTAAAAAGCAAAATAAATGCATTAGATGAGGAAAGGAACAGCGTGCGCGCAAGGGTGGATAACCTGCTTGATTTGCTTGCCGATATAGAAGTAGGAAAATAAGCTTTTCAGGGCGGATATTTTGAAAAAGAGATACGATATAACAATTTTAGGACAGGAACTTGCGGTTTTAAGTGATGCGGAAAGTGAACAAGTGGCCAATGTCGTTCGGTTTGTAAATGAAAAAATGGAGGACGTTGCCCGATCCGGAAGCGGATTGAGGACATTGGATGTGGCGATTCTGGCGGCTTTGAACATTACAGAAGATTTTTTTAAACTAAAGGGAGTTAATCAGGACCTCTGTGAGCAACTTTCGCATCGGTCCGAAAAATTGATTCAGTTAATCGAAAACGCAAGTTGAATGAAAATGGTTTACCCCTGCGATGTACGTGATTGTCATTTGTTTTTGAGCCAACACTTTGAACCTGGGGCCTATATCTTGTTTGTGGTGCGCATGTCCGCTTTATTCCGCCCTGCGGATGGCAGAAAGCCTGAAACAAACAACACCGGGCGCCCACTTATTTAAAGGTTCAAAATCGTGATTACACGGCATAGGCGGGGGTTTTTTTACCTGTCTGTTTTTTTCCGTGGACATTCCTTTCCATCATCGTAAATCCCGAATAATTAAGAATCCTTCGGCAGGCCGGAATGTCCGGCAGACAGTCGGAAGGTGAAAATATAATCCTGGCGAGGATTTCTGAATGAACCGTTTTTTCAGGAGGAAGTCGTTTTCAGGAGCAGAAAGGAGGAGGAAACAATGTTTGATGGAAGTGTTAATGTCCTGTTGATAGCAGTGGCGGTTTTGGCGGGAGGCGTCGGCGGTTTTATTCTGAAACAGATTTTCGCGGACAAAAAGGTGAAGGCATCGGAAAGTCTGGCGGCGCGGATTGTCGAGGAATCAAAAAAAGAAGCGGAAACCATCAAGAAAGAGTCCATTTTACAGGTCAAGGAAAATCTGCTGAAAATGAAGGCGGATTTTGATCAGGAAACCAAGGAAATCAAAAGCGAACTGGAGGGCCTGGAGCGGCGCATTCGCAGCAAGGAAGAAAATGTGGACAAACGCATGGATGTTTTGTCCCAAAAAGAATCCGGAATCGAGGGGCGTGAGAAAAGTTTGAACCAGAAAGAAAAGGCCATCGAAGAGAAAAACCGTAAAGCCGATGCCCTGGTGGAGGAACAAAAGGAAAAACTGCAGAAAATTGCAGGGATTACGCCGGAAGATGCCAAAAACATTCTGATTTCGTCAATGGAAGCGGACGCCAGGCGTGACGCGGCAGCTATGGTGCGCAAGACGGAAGAAGAGGCCAAACTTACCGCGGATCGGAAGGCGCGGGAAGTGATTGCTTATGCCATTCAAAGGTATGCCGGCGATTATGTGGCGGAGCATACGGTTTCTGTGGTCAACCTGCCCAGCGAGGAGATGAAGGGCCGTATCATCGGCCGGGAAGGGCGTAATATCCGGGCGATTGAAGCGGCCACCGGCATTGATTTGATTGTCGACGACACGCCGGAAGCCGTGGTCTTGTCCAGTTTTGATCCGGTGCGACGAGAAGTTGCCCGGATATCGCTGGAACGACTGATTCAGGACGGGCGGATTCACCCCGGCCGTATTGAAGACATCGTGAAAAAAGTGGAAAAAGAAGTGGAGCAGATTATCCGGGAAACCGGAGAAAAAGCGTCTTTTGACTGCGGCGTTCATGATATCCATCCGGAAATTCTCAATATGCTTGGAGCCTTACGATACCGCACCAGCTATTCCCAAAACGTTTTGCAGCATTCGATTGATGTGGCTTATCTGACCGGACTGATGGCCGCCGAGCTGAAGATGAACATCAAGGAGGCCAAACGGGCGGGACTTTTACACGACATCGGTAAGGCGGTGGATCATAAGATTGAAGGCACGCATGCGGCCATTGGCGCTGATTTTGCCAAACGGTTCGGCGAGAATCCGCGCATTGTCCAGGCGATTGCCACCCACCACGATGACGGGCGTAACAATACGCTTTTGGGCGTTCTGGTCCAGGCGGCCGACACCTTGTCTGCAGCCAGACCTGGCGCGCGCCGCGAGATGCTGGAATCTTATGTGCAGCGCTTGGAAGAGTTGGAAAAGATCGCACATTCCTTCAACGGTGTGGACAAATGCTTTGCCATTCAGGCCGGGCGCGAAATCCGCATCATGGTGGAAAACGAAAAAATATCGGACAACGATGCGGTGCTTTTATGCAACGATATCATCAAGAAGATTGAAAATGAACTGACTTATCCGGGCCAGATCAAGGTAACCGTGATTCGTGAAACGCGTGTTTCCAATTTTGCCAAGTAAATGCAGGAAATGAAGTCAACATGAAAATATTATTCATCGGGGATATTATCGGCAAACCGGGACGCCGGGCGGTGAAAGAACTGTTACCGTCCATTGTCACGGGCCATGAGGTGGATCTGGTTATCGCCAATTGCGAGAATGCCGCCTCCGGGTTTGGCGTTACAAGAGATGTGGTGGAAGAATTGTATGAAGCGCGTATTGATATTCTGACATCCGGCAACCATATTTGGGATAAAAAAGAAGTTCTTGAATTTATTGATGATTATGAAACACTGATTCGTCCTGCCAATTATCCCGCCACTGCACCCGGCAAAGGGGTTGTGCTGATGCCGATACCGGGAGGCGATTATGTGGGGGTACTGAACCTTGCCGGCCGTATTTTTATGCAGCCGATGGATTGTCCATTTGTCGCTGCTAAAGAGGCCATCGCCCGATTGAAAACGAAAACCAATGTTATTATTGTGGATATTCATGCAGAGGCCACTTCCGAAAAGAAAGCGCTGGCTTGGTATCTGGACGGACAGGCATCGGCGGTGCTGGGCACGCACACCCATGTTCAGACAGCCGACAACGAAGTTCTGCCGGGCGGAACAGCCTATATCAGTGATGCCGGAATGACAGGTCCTTTCGATTCCGTCATTGGAATCAAAAAGGACATTGTCATTGAAAAGTTTTTAACACAGATGCCCAATAAATTTGATGTGGCTAAAAATGATGTCCGTTTGCAGGGCGTCATTCTGGATGTGGACGCCGAAAGCGGCCGGGCCAGGTCCATTGAAAGGATTAGTTTAAAATTAAAGGAATAACCGGAGGCGCAGGATGAAGACCGCTTATGAAGTATTAAAGGAAAGAGGGTTTGTGGAACAGATGACGGATGACTCTCTGCTTGCCGGCCTTTTTGCCAGGGGGCCGGTGACCTGCTATATCGGTTTTGATCCCACCGCCGCAAGCCTGCATATCGGAAGTTTGGTGCCGATTATGGCGCTGGCGCACATGCAGAAAAACGGTCATCGGCCGATTGCGCTGGTCGGCGGCGGCACGGGACTGATCGGAGACCCCAGCGGCAAGACGGAAATGCGCCAGGTGCTGACCCGCGAGCAGATTGATTTCAATGCCCGATGTCTGGGCAGGCAGCTTTCCCGGTATCTTGACTTTTCCGACGACCGGGCGCTTCTTTTGAATAACGCCGAATGGCTGACCAAAATCAACTACATCGAATTCCTACGCGACATCGGCCGGCACTTCAGCGTCAACCGGATGCTGGCGGCGGAAAGCTATAAAATCCGTCTGGAAAAAGGGCTGAATTTTATTGAATTCAACTACATGCTTTTGCAAGGATATGATTTTCTTTATCTATTTCAGAATTACGGCTGCGAGCTGCAAATGGGCGGAAACGACCAGTGGGGCAATATGCTGGCCGGAACGGAACTCATCCGTAAAGTAGAAGGCAAAGACGCACAGGCGATTACCTTTCCGTTGATTACCACATCGCTGGGTCAGAAAATGGGAAAAACGGAAAAAGGGACCGTATGGCTGGATGGGTCCCTGACGCCACCTTATGAGTATTATCAGTACTGGGTGAATTGCGACGATGCGGATGTAGAAAGGTTTCTAAAACTTTTCACCTATCTGCCTCTGGAAGAAATTGCCGTTGTCCAGACGCTGGCCGACGCCCGATTGAATATGGCGAAAACCGTGCTGGCATACGAGGCGACCAAAGTCACCCATGGCGCTGAAGCGGCCAAAGCCGCATGGCGTGCTTCGATGGAAGCTTTTTCCGCCCGTCCGGCCGATCCGGATTTGTTTGCATCCAGTGACATTCCCCGAGAAGCGCCGCAGGCGGACACATCCGCGATTCCGCGTTATGTAATCGGAAAGAAAGATATGGATGCGGGTTTGTTGATTTCTTCGATTTGCGCAAAAGCCAACCTGACCCAATCCATGTCGGAAGCAAAGCGCCTGATTGAGCAGGGCGGCATTTATGTACGGGATCGACAGATCAAATCTGTGGATGAAAAGCTGTCGGAAGAGGATTTTGCGGGGGAGGCCGAGGTGCGTATCCGCAAGGGAAAAAAGAAATATTTGATAGTAGAATTAAAGGCTTGATGGATATGATCCGCTATATGCAAGAGCATGAGCGCTCTGTCCTGAAGCTTTTGGAATCCCATCCGGATCGAAAAAAGCTATGCAAGCTTCTTGCGGACCATGACAAGCAGATTTCATGGATGCAGCATGAAAGGCTGGTCCATCTCATCACCATGATGTTCGTCTGCCTGTTCTTTTTTCTCGCTTTCGGTTTCATGCTGATTCATTTTATTATTCCCTGCATTCTTTTGGCGGTTTTGCTTTTGGTCCTGACGGTTGCCTACATGATCCATTATTACCGGCTGGAAAACGGCGTGCAGAGATGGTATTTCCTGTCCAACCGGATGAGAGAAGATCTGCGCAAAGAAAATAGTTGACGATTATTCATCGTTTCGCTATGATGCCCCAATTTTAAAAGAGCGCCGCGAGTGGTTTATTTGTTTAAGCTCTTGATATAATTAACTTATTTTGTTTGTTTTCGTGTCGGAAAAGCGATGGGCGCCTCCAAAGGCAAAGAGGCGAAAACGGGCATAGGCAAAGGATACAAAGATGACCACATTTTTAACGATTATTCACGTAATAGCCTGCATCACCTTGATTTTAATCGTATTGCTCCAGGCAGGCAAGGGCGCAAACATGGGGGCGGCATTCGGTGGTTCCAGCCAAACCGTTTTCGGTTCCAGCGGCGCAGGCACATTCCTGGGCAAGATGACGGCGGCTGTTGCCATAATTTTTATGCTGACGTCCATTACGCTGACTTATACATCTTCGCGGAGAACAACCGGCTCCGGAGTTATGGATAATGTTTCCGTTCCCGCGGACAAGCAAAAAGTTCCAGCAGTTCCTAAGCCGGTTCTTCCGTCCGCGACTCAGCCGGTTCAACCGCTTCAGCCTTCTTTGCCTGCAACTACACCGGCAAAGGCTCCGGCTGTGCCTGTAAAAGTACCTATGACGGTTCCTGCCAAAAGTCCGGTTGCGCCCGTTCCGTCTCCGGGTCAGTCGAAGTCGAACGCGAACGCTCCGGTGCAAGCGCCCGCGACTACAAAGGGTGCTACGCCAGGCGCGCCTTTGGCAAAGTAGGATTTGTTCTTTTTATATCCGCACCATTTTCCGGTTTGTGCTAGAATATCGGAAATAAAAATGCGGAAATTGACAGGGTTAAAAATGCCGAAGTGGTGGAATTGGTAGACACGCTATCTTGAGGGGGTAGTGGGCCACGTCCGTGCTGGTTCGAGTCCAGTCTTCGGCACCATAATAAAAACAAGGGGTTAACTGATTCATCGGTTAGCCCCCTGTTTTTCTTGATGTTAGGGAAGTAATGAAAAAACTTCAAGGCACACCAATACTCACACATTGCTCTCGCCGATCTCCCGTGTGAACGGCGTAAGATTTCGCACGCGGGCCGTGAGATCGGAACGTACCTGGTTGACTTTTATGTTGAGGGCGATTCCCAATCGCGCTGCCTGGAGGATTGTTCGTGGAATAATCCCCGCTTTGTTATTGACGGTAATCTGCATATTATCATTCGCTTACAAATCTATCGGCTTTATGGTTTTTTTCCAGGAGGAGCGTTTGAGAAAGAGGGGGCACCTTACCTGACTGCTCAAACGATACGGTTTGTGAGCCATTCCGGTCATCGTCCTTGCTGGTAAAACAGCAGTCAGATTTGTTGCGCATCCACATATGCCTCAGCGGCTTTCCGCCGCTCATTGGTATGAATGCGGTCATTTCCTGAAATACCCCGTCGACAACCTCAAAGGAAGCATAGTTGCCGACCCAATTTTCCCGATGCGTTCCATAAAGGTATATAGCGTTTCTCCAGTCTGATCTGGCCCGTTTCGCTTTTCAGCTGCGTCAGCCATGCAGAAAGGAAGATTTTTTCCAAGAGCGGAGCGGATATGCCATGCTTGCTCTGCGGAACTTCCAGGTTTCGGCTTCCGGTATATTGTTTTCCACAAACGCCCGGCGTGACGGAATGGTGGCATTTCCCGAAACGTTCAGGACTGTTACCTTCCCGATTCATCCCCACGTGTGTGGGGAACATCGCCTCGATAATCATGTCCTGAAGCTCTTTGTCGGTTCATCCCCACGTGTGTGGGGAACATTTTCCGCTCGCCAAACGTGAAGCCCTGCCCGGCTTTCGTTCCTTTTTTGAACTGGCCTTTTTGGCGCCGCGCTTGTAGCGATTGCGCACAAACAGCTCGCTTCTGGCCCCTTGCGTTCTGGTCCCGCCCATCTGGTGAATAGCGGCGTATTCTTTATTGGTGCCGATCGCCACCTCGTCCCGGCCGCGCAGTTGATAGCGAATGGAATCGCGCAAATGGCCGGAAACGGTCAGGGTTCGGACCCGCTTGGGGTTGTGCGTTTTGGGCTTGGCCCAGGGAATCCCGGAAGGAGCTGGGCCGCCCGATTCAAAGCGGCGCTTGGTCTGCGCGGTCACCCGCTCGCCAATGGCGCGCAAAAGGGGCGTCAGGTCCGTCATCCGGCTTGCCGCTTCCCGCAGGGTCCGCCGAACCGCGTCCGCTCCGTCCATTTCGATCCTGATTTCAGGCATTCTCTCCTTGACTCCTGTCCGCTTCGTGCTAAAATTAACTACAAAGGATTTGTTGACGTGTTTCGGCCACAGGCTGCCGACGCCTTCCGGCTTGCCGGATGATGAGCGCTAGCGGGGTTCGTTGCCGCGCCCGCACATGGTCAGCGAATCCTTTCATATTTTTCCCTGACGTTCTTCAGGGCCGTTTTGTCCGTTGTGCCAAATAGCGTCAAAATGTAGTTGCCGCTTTTGTCTTTGGTGCGCTTCACGCCGGCGCGATAAAGTTTCCCGTCGCGCCACAGGTAAATCAGCCTGGTGTCCCCTTGCCGATAAACTTCGCCGCTATTGATGATTTCCGGCATCTTTCTCCCCTTGCATTTCCGCCGATTAGTGTTATTATGTCCTTAACTGGCTCGCCTGGGCCGCATCCCTCAAGGGCGAAGCGTAGCGCGCCACGGTTGTGCGGAACCGTGGAGGCGCGGTTCATCCCCACGTGTGTGGGGAACATTTTCATTCCCTTCTCTTAAGTGTTTGTAGAGGCGGTTCATCCCCACGTGTGTGGGGAACATCCTTTTTCTAGCCTTATCCGGTTTGTTGTAGCCGGTTCATCCCCACGTGTGTGGGGAACATTGCTTTGGCCTTTATCAAACTCACTGCGGTAAACGGTTCATCCCCACGTGTGTGGGGAACATTGTGGCTGATAACAGTCCGGATAACCTGATAGCGGTTCATCCCCACGTGTGTGGGGAACATCGTCTTGCGTTTCACGTTACGAGAGGATTCGCCGGTTCATCCCCACGTGTGTGGGGAACATTCCGGATCAAGCGATTTCCGGGCGCGAATGACCGGTTCATCCCCACGTGTGTGGGGAACATAGCACTTGTACGGAGACTCCCGTCTGCGTCTGCGGTTCATCCCCACGTGTGTGGGGAACATGGAAAGTTCCTCCCCATGTTCGCCGCATTTAACGGTTCATCCCCACGTGTGTGGGGAACATGTATTCAACCCGTTTCCGCAAACTCGCAATGGCGGTTCATCCCCACGTGTGTGGGGAACATATATTGATTCTCTGCGTGCTTCTCGACGTTCGCGGTTCATCCCCACGTGTGTGGGGAACATACGGCAGGTGTTGTGGTGATGTTGGATTCAAACGGTTCATCCCCACGTGTGTGGGGAACATCGTCTTGCGTTTCACGTTACGAGAGGATTCGCCGGTTCATCCCCACGTGTGTGGGGAACATCAGAGTGGATAATGGTTTTAGCGTTACTTGTTCGGTTCATCCCCACGTGTGTGGGGAACATATTTTCTGCTGTTGCCATGATTTTATTTCCTCCGGTTCATCCCCACGTGTGTGGGGAACATTTAAACGGCGGTTTATCCGTTTTGAGAGTCGCCGGTTCATCCCCACGTGTGTGGGGAACATTTGTTGTCATCACCGATTTAATTCCCGTGCAGTTGCAGCGGGATAAAAGGGAGCCAAAGGCACCGGTTCATTAGGTTCATTAATTTCATTCTTTTTTTT
>Ga0209096_1000707_pt1 | contig 41748 bp, 29 predicted proteins | sample AD_UKC034_MetaG_FD_184407 | JGI IMG/M metagenome (GOLD analysis project Ga0209096, IMG submission 184407) | Active sludge microbial communities of municipal wastewater-treating anaerobic digesters from USA - AD_UKC034_MetaG (SPAdes) (version 2) | ecosystem: Engineered > Bioreactor > Anaerobic >...
CTTCTTCGCTCTCAATGGCACAGGGGCCACCGATCATAACCGCTTCGTCGCCACCAAAAACAACTTCATTGCCTCCCGGTCTTCCGGCACGTATCTGCGAGTTTTTGCGATGACAGCGACGAGAAGCCAGAAAATAAGAGTAACGACCCGGAATTATTTCGAGAATGCCTTTGGCACCGCTCAATTCGCGTGCGCAGTCTTCTTCGCCCGGGCCGTCGATCGACAGCACAAGCTGGCCGTACTGGCTGACCAGCCTGGTATAAAAGCCTCTTTTCTGCAGCTTCAGGCACAGGTCCTGCTGCTGCTTTTCTTCCATTCCAGAATCCAGTACCAGAATCATGCTGTGACTCCCTTGCAGTAACTTTGCTTCAGATGCGGTCAATGACCACTACGCCGCCGACCACCAGAGCTTCGACACGACTGCTGCCAGCCTGATAACCGATCTGTCGGAAAGAATCGCCTGCGAACAGCGCCAGATCCATGCGTCGGCCTGGTTCTATGGCACCGATCTGTTCGCCGAAACCAAGTGCGTGTGCGGCATGAAGCGTGGCGGCAATAAGCGCCTCAGAAGCGCTCAATCTGAGCTGCAGCATGGCCAGCGACTGTATTATCGTCGCGCCGAGAAACTGGCAGCTGCCAGGGTTATGGTCTGAGGCAATCGCCAGCGGCAGGCCAGCCTCGATCATCTTACGCGCCGGTGCGTGATGCGACTCCATCAGATAAGTTGAAGTACCGGGCAGAACGGTCGGTATTACGCCGCTGTTCTTGAGTTTTGCAATGCCCTCGTCGCCGGTCATCAGCAGATGGTCAGCGCTTACCGCTCCCAGTTCTACCGCAAGGTCGATGCCACCGAGAACATTGACCTCGTCGGCATGAATCTTGGCTCGTAAACCGTGTTCGAGACCGGCTTTTAGAATTCGTCGTGACTGTTCGACCGAAAATGCTTTGCTTTCGGTAAAGACGTCGTTGAACATTGCCAGTTCCTGGCGCGCAACTTCTGGTATCCAGACGTTGCAGATCTCATCGACGAAAGCTTCGGGGTCTGAACGGCGGTCAGCCGGAATCGCATGCGCTCCCATAAAGGTAGGAACGATTCTAATCATTGATTCTTCACGCAGACGAGCGATTACCCGCAGCATTTTCAGTTCGTTTTCGAGATCGAGACCGTAACCGGTCTTTATCTCAATGGTAGTGACGCCGGTCTGCATGATCTGCTCGACCCTTTCCAGGGCTTCGACAAAGATCAGTTCTTCAGGCAGATTGCGTATGGCTTCGGTTGTCCGCAGAATTCCGCCGCCGGCAGCAAGAATATCGAGGTAAGACCGGCCCTGCACGCGCATTTCAAATTCATCGCTGCGATCGCCGGCATAGACAAGATGCGTGTGTGAGTCAACAAAACCCGGAACCGCGGTCAGACCGCAACCATTAAAAAAGCGGGCAGCAGCATCGATCTGCACTTCATCGCTCAGCTTGGCCGATGGCCCGATCCAGACGATAACGCCTTCACGAGCGGCGATACTGGCGTTTTTGAGTTCTTCGGTATGCCAACCCGGCTTTGTGCCATGACCACGGTATGGCTCTGGAAACAGAACTGCCGAAGCAAGATTGTGAATGATAAAGTCAGCGTTAATTTTTGCAGAAGCAGTCATGTCATGCGCTCCTTATACGATTTCGACAGCTTTGCTGACATGGTCGAGCAGGCGGCTGTCCCAGAGCAGGTCTCTGGCGATGCGCAGATCAGGAGCCAGAATTCGGTCTTCGCCGAGAGCCGGCACATGTTCGCGCAGCAGCTCATAAGCTGCAGCACTGCCTTTTCCCAGTTTAAGCGGGGCGACGAATTCATAAGCCTGCGCAGCACTGAGCCATTCTATCGCCAGAACCTGCGCGGTGTGTTCGAGAATTTTGCCGGCTTTGCGGGCAGCAATGGTGCCCATGCTGACATGGTCTTCCTGGTAGGCTGAAGTGGGAATCGAATCGACCGAGGCCGGGTGCGCAAGAATCTTGTTCTCACTGACGAGCGATGCAGCCGTGTATTGAATGATCATCAGACCTGAATTAACACCCGGGTCTACCGACAAAAAGGGCTTGGTTTCGTTGATCAGCGGGTTAAGCAGGCGATCGATGCGGCGCTCACTGATATTTGCGAGTTCGGCGACGACAATACCGAGAAAGTCGCCGGCAAAAGCCATTGGTTGCCCGTGAAAGTGGCCGCCCGAGATAATCTTGTTGTCGTTGAGAATGATCGGGTTGTCGGTAACCGCGTTGAGCTCTATGGTTACCTGATCGACGAGGTGGTTGAGGTTCTCGCGCGTAGCGCCATGCACCTGCGGAATGCAGCGCAGACTGTAGGCATCCTGCACCTTGGTGCAGCCAATATGACTGGCACGCACTTCTGAATCGCGCACGCATGAAAGAACGTTGGCGGCAACCTGCTTCATGCCGGGATATGGTCGCAGCGCGATAAAATCAGGATCAAACGGGCTGGTCGAGCCCTTAACCATTTCGAGAGTCATGCTGGCGATGATGTCAGCAGACTTCGAAACGTGCAGTGATCGATAAAGCGCCAGAGCGAGCACACCGGTCATCACCGAAGTGCCGTTGATCAGGGCCAGACCTTCTTTGGCCTGCAGCTGCAGAGGCTTCAAACCAGCTTTTTCAAGGGCAGGCAGAGTCGGGTGGCGCTGACAGCATTCGCCGCCGAGCACTTCGCCTTCGCCCATGAGAACCAGCATTATATGCGAAAGCGGCGCGAGGTCTCCCGAACAGCCAACCGAACCCTGCTGCGGCACCCAGGGAACCACGTCTTTATTGAGAAGTTCGACCAGAGCCAGTATAAGTTCAGGGCGGACACCGCTGACACCATGCAGAAGAGAGTTTATGCGAACTGCGATCATGGCGCGCACAGCATCGCGGGCAAAGGGTTCACCGACACCGGTAGCATGACTGCGAACCAGGTTGGTCTGCAATCTTTCGAGATCTGCACGATTTATGCGGGTATTGCACAAATGACCAAACCCGGTGGTGATACCATAAACAACCCGGTCGTCGGCAATAAGCTTTTCGACTATGGCACGCGAAGCCATTACCCGGTCCATGGCGGCAGAAGAAATGCCAACCGCTTCACCCTGGGCGATACGCCAGACTTTTTCGAGATTAAGATCGTTACCATTGAGTTCAATCATGTCATATTTCCTTTTTACTGTGATTCTCTGGAATCTCGCTGACCGGTGCAGCGCAGATAATAGCTCGAACCGGGCACTGTTGTTCGCAGACAGTGCAACCAATACAGTTGTTGCGATTCATCGGCTCGACAGTGCCTTTAACCGTGCGCCTGAACACCTGAGCCGGGCAGACCCTGACACAGGTACAACATTGAGTGCAGCTCTGCTGATCGAGACTGCTGATGAAACGCGGCACCCACTCCCCGCCACCAAGGCGGTAGTTGACATATCTGAGGCTTTGCATGGGCGAATTATATCACAATTCGCGGGGCGTCGATCAGGCTGACTTCAACAGATGGCCAAATTCCTTTTCGAGATCGTCAAAAGCGTCTACAAGAAGCTTGAGAGAAAGACGACACACATCACCGATGGTAGGGAACCAGCGTTTCATCAGCTTTACCGCCTGCAGCTTGCAGCGTTTCTTGTCCTGACACAGCGTTGGCAGCTCATTGAAATCCATTTCGAATTTAACGATGATCATCTGCACTATATGCATGAGATACAGGTTGAAATACTTGCCAAAGGTTATGATCTTACTGCGGGCCTGTGTCATTTCGGCATGTATCTTGTCGAGGTCTTCATCAGGAAAGCGCTCGAGAAAATCTTCTATTGCCTTGTAGCCCTCATCCTCAAGACGACGCTCAAATTCTTCAACCAGCGCGGCACCCTTGTCACAATACTCGATGACACCCTCAACTTCTTTGCGCGTATCGATCATTGTCTGCCTGAAATTACGCCACTCCCGGCGTATCTCATGCTCGGTCGGATAATGCAGACGTTTCTTGAAAATATCGAGAGTATCGACCGGTCTGGTGCAATATCTGGCTAATGCTTCCCGCAGAGTCATGAGTACTGAGCCTTCAATGTAAGCACCACCTTCGGTGGCATTTATGCAGGTGCCTCGATAGGTGGCGAGATCGGTAACAAAACCTCGACGAAACATGTCGTAAATCTGATTGGTATAGACCCATTCCTGATAATTGCCTTTTACTTTAATCAGATCTTTTTCTTTGAGTTTCAAATCAGTAACCGCCGGAGCATTCTCAGCATGTGTTTTTTCGGCGCTTTCAAAAGCACAGTCCTGACCGACCAGAATGATTGGATCACAACCAAGCGCCTCCAGAACCTTGAAAGCCAGGTTTGAACAGGATGGCCCAATCAACAGCGTTCCCTTGGGCATGTTGATCCAGTCAAAGTGTGCAAAAGCTCGATAAACCATAAATGTCTGACCGTTCCAGGCATCATAAGATTCTTTTCGAATAACCGGCGTAGCGGCCAACCATATCTTTTCCCGGTAATCATCTGGCAATTCACTGAACATGGTTGCAACATGCAAATTTCTTTCGAGACTGGCGGCGGCATGCGGCGTTATTCCATGCTTGCATAATACTTTGAGGGCGGAGTCAGCAGCGATCACTACTGCTCGATCAGTTATGCCTGACAATTCCCTGATATTTTTGTCAAGTGAGGGTCCGGTTGAAACAACAATCCCTGGAACTCCCTTGAAAGCGCCATAAAGATCTTTAACGCCCGGGTTCCTGATAATGGTAGCCAGGTTCTTCATGATGTTCTCGACGCCGATCATCGAGTCCTGCGGGCAGTTGCCGTAATTGAAAATTATTGCATGTGCAGCTTCGCGAAAGCACTTGAGCATATGCCGGTGATAATCGCCATGCACCTTGTCGAGAACAGGATGATCGAATACCTGCAAAGTCTTGAGAAACAGCTGCATGGTAATGCCTGTCTGTTTAACCATATCGTGCAGAACAGCGTAACCCTCATGTTCAGGCACTCCGATCACCCAGCGGATTTTTTCGGAATTCAGCATCTCGCTCATGTCGACGTTCTGCATGGCGACGCGGAACGCTTCAACATCTTTTTCTATCACAACCAGAAAAAGATTTTCATTTTTAAGTTCTTCGAGACAGGCCTGCACATGGTAGCCAAGCCCCAGCCCCAGAATCACAAGAATCTTGGGGTTGACCAGCTTTTTGCCGAGAACCTGCTGTTGCGCCTCGCGCTGCGGGTCATAGCGGCTATGAATCTGATACACCTTGTCTTCATGCTTAATCGCAAGCGTCATAGCGCCATTCTTCGCCGGCTCGACGATATACTCAAAATCTGAACCCCGGCTCATATCGAGCGCTTTCTCAAGCACCGGCATGCGCTTTCGCAAAATCTTCATGTTCTTCGCGTAAAAATTGGACTTCATTATCGACACAATCCTTGCTGCTTAATTAGTTTCAATCATATACCATTATCGGCTGCCGGGCAAAAACACCTGACCGACAGCAGCAGATTCATCGATTCTGCTGCAGATATATAAGGGAAGCGGCTATCTGAGCCACTGCCAGTTGCGGGTTGTAGAACTCTACCGGCAGCTTGAGATCGGCCGGAAAACGCATGGCAAGATCGAGCAAAGTGCTTTCTGAAACATTCAGATGCAGCAACATGCTCGAATAGAGCTCTTCATCGCTGACTGCCGCACCCATAAAAATCTTTACGCGCGCAGTCGCATCGCCCGGCAACGCCAGTCCGGTCGCCGACAGTATTCGTTCGATATCTTCGAGCCATGCCGGTTCGGCAAAAAACTGCATGAGCACAGGCGGGGAAGCAACTGCCAGTGGCAACAGCCAGCAGACCAGATCAGTGCCACCACTTCTGCCCCGACCGGCCTCGATAAAGCCATTTCTGACGAAAATCTTTTGTGAGGGCTGATTGTCATGTAATGTTTCGGCTACCAGCAAAGCCGCCCGGCCGCGAATCTCGGTGCTCTGGCAGGCCAGTCGCAGAATGCTGCTGCCATAGCCTCTGCCGGTTTTTTCTGGCGCGGCCGCCAGAGAAATGCGGTAACAGCCGGGCATCTCGGCCGGATCGAAACGAATCTGCGCCACCGCTTCGCCGTCATCTTCGAGAATGAATCCGCAACGCTCAGAATCTGCAAGAAATGCCGCGAACCAGCGTTCATGCTCTGCATAAGAAAACATGCGCTGGTCGATACACCAACGCACGGTAGCCGGATCTACCCGCCAGTCGTAAATCATGCGACAGTCGTTCTCGCCCCAGCGCCGAAGCTTCAGATCATTTCCCATGTCAGAATGTCGTCCTCTTCTATATCACGACGTGAAGTGCGGCCAATAACGATTTCCATGTGCCGGACCGGTATGCCAAATCCAGGGCGTTTGACCGCGAGCATCTCTTCGCGTATCACGGTTCCGACCGGAATATTAACCGCCGCCACCAGACTGCGACGGGCAATACGATAAAGCTCGTTTTCGGCCGCAGTGTGCTGTTTGAGTGGAGAACCCAGCAGCTTTTCTGTCTGCCGTATTGCCTCGACCATCGCTTTGAGTTCGCCAGGTTCGAGCGAAAACGGGTGGTCAGGCCCTTCCTGCTGGCGTGACAGAGTGAAATGCTTTTCGATTATGCAGGCGCCACGAGCTACGGCCGCAACATCGGTGACATGGCCCATCGTATGATCGGAAAAGCCGACCGGCAGCCCGAAAGCCTGACGCATGGTATCCATCGCACGTAGATTGATATCTTCGTATTTCGGCGGATAAGCGATAGCACAATGCAGAAGCGCGACCTCACTGCTGCCGCCCGCTTTTATCGCCGCCAGAGCGATCTCGATGTCTTCGAGACTGGCCATTCCGGTTGACAGAACTATTGGTTTACCGGTCGCCGAGATCTTTTTGAGCATCGGCAGATGGGTGATTTCGAAGCTCGCGACCTTATAAGCTGCCACCCCAGCAGCTTCGAGCTCATCTACCGCGTTAAGGTCAAAAGGAGTCGAAAGAAAGATTATGCCCTTCTGCCGGCAGTATGCCATAAGATCTGGAGTCCATTGCCGCGGAATCTCGATACGCTTGATGATATCCCACAACGATTCACCTTCTTTGGCGAGCTTCTTGTCTTTAAGATAGCTGGCCATCGGAGTTTTCTTCGAATAAATCGCTTCGGCCGAAAAAATCTGAAATTTAACCGCATCGGCACCGGCTTCGACCGCAACATCGATCAGCTTTTTCGCATTGGCAAAATCACGGTTATGATTGCTGCCAGCTTCAGCTATGATAAAACAGCTTTGTTCATGCCCTATTTCACGTTGACCAATTTTCAAAATCTCTGCTCCAGTCTGCTGCCAGCAAATCTACCGGCTGCCACACCATTGTTTCTACAAGATCGGCACATCTCGACGCGCCACCGCCGTCGATGAGGGCACGCTGTCGGCGCATCATTTCCTGCCACTGTTCCGGCATATTTCGGAACTCTTTCAAGATACCATATATGAAATCGCCGTTTGCACCGCTTTCATCATCGACCAGAAAACTCGTATTGTCGCGTCTGATGACGTCGCTGGCGCTCTGGTTCTGCAATTCACGGCGGCGAACGACACTGTCAGGTTCTATTGCATTTTTCAGCGACCTTATGCCAGTGTCAAAAACCGATGATTGAAGACTTTGATTGATCTGCTCGGCAATATCGAGCAGAAAACTGGTTGCCTGTTGTTTGATCACGACAGAGGTCTGGCGCTGATTCTCGACCCAGACCAGGCAAAGATTCGGAACGCCAAGACAGTAAGCCTCCCACAGCGTCGTACCACCACCGGTAATGGCAAAAGCACTGCTCGCCAGTAATTCAGGAAAACGGTCACTGTCGGTGTTGAGAAAGCGCCTGGTCTGATCGCGGCCAATCCAGGCATTGATCGCATCGAGCGGACAGTTATCGGAAACCGAAACGCAGATACGATTGGCGAGTCCATCGGGAACCGCCGACAATACCTTGATCAGTGGTGCAACCACATCGCCACCACCGAGAGTGATCATTATCAGTCCATCATCGCTGTATGGTCGATCGCGCAAAGCAACTATTTCAGGCCTGATCAGCGTATATTCCTCGCCACACATGATAGAGGGAATCTTCTGTCGTTCGTAGGGCTCGCGTGAAAACAGCGGATTCGGGTTCAGCACGGCCTGCGCTGGCGTATCGCGGCTGGCGAGATCATCGATGACCAGTACCGGCAGTTTTTGCCGGCCAAACCGCTGAAAAAAGGCATAGTCTTCACGATTGTAAAAATAGGTATCTATGACCAGGCAATCTACGCGCAGATCGAATTCACGGTTGAGAATTTCGAGCAGAGCCCGCGAATCTTCGGCCGCCGTTCTAAACGGCCCGAACTCGATCAGATTGATTACCCGGTTCACTCTGTGAATACCTGTATTCAACATGGTTTTCGACAGTCCGGATCCGATAAAAAAAACGACCCAGTTGCGTCTGACCAGCTCCAGCGCCAGCGTACGGCATCGCATGAAATGCCCCATGCCGATGCCAGAACCGGCGTCTACCCTGAAAACAGCTGTTTTTGTCGGGGCCAGGCCCCTTCGGTTCAATCCGATCGGCATAATTGACTATCGGCTCAGCAAAAAGCCAGCCGGCAATTCAAATGGCACTCCGGCCGAATTTATCGCCAGAATCTCCGGGTGCTCGTGCAGAAAAGCCAGTATTTCATACATCGAACACAGCGGCTGAAGTTGGACCAGCTGTTCAAAAACTTTCTGCAGCATCTGATAATCTTCTGTCCTGTCGAGAGTAAGCCTGATGTCGGGCATTTCGAGTCCGTAAGACATGCCAAAGGTCTTGAATTCATCGGGAAACTCGCGTATGTATGAAGTAACGTGCTCGCGATGAAGTGGCTGAACGGCGATTGCATCGACGCGGCGCAATACGTCGGCGCACACCACTTCGATATCGAACCCCTTGGGAAAATTCGGCGGGCTGACATTTGACGTATAATCGTTGCCCATAGCTGCATGCAGAGCGAGCAAGGCATCGATCATTCCCGGATCGACCAGGGGGCAATCCGCGGTTATTCTGATCATGGTCCGGCAGGGGTAAGCATCGAGCGCCTTTATATAGCGCGAAAGAACATCCTCGGTACTGCCTCTTACGCAGGCAATATCGTTTTCGACACACCATTGAAAAAGACGATCATCGATCTGGGCATCAGGAACTGCGACTACCACCCGATCAACGCCAAACGCGGCACGGCAGCGACTTACGACGTGATCTATCACCAGCCGGCCGGCCAGTTCCATCATGGTCTTACCTGGCAGCCGGGTCGAACTCATTCGCGCCTGTATGACAATCTGATTATTAACTCTGTTCACGCCAAAGCTACCTCTAGAACTGAACATACTCTTGCAATATCAGCGTCTGTCAACTGCGGAAAACAGGGCAGCGATAAAGCCCTTCGATAGTATGCCTGAGACTGCGTGAATTCTGCGACACAAACCGGGTCTTTGTAATAAGGCATCAGCGGCACCGGTATATAATGCACCTGCGTGCCGATACCGGCTTCTCTGAGGTGATTCATTACCGTAGCCCGGCTTTTGCCGGCAGAGTCGAAATCAATAAGAGCCACCGCCAGATGATAAGCATGCCAGACGCCTTCAGCCGCCTTTGGAAATGCGATATGCGGGTGCCCGCCAAGACGCGCTTCGTAAGCCGCGACAATTTCGCGCCGCCGCACTATGCCTGCTGTCAGCCGATGCAGTTGCGATTCGCCCAGAGCGGCCTGAATATCGGTCATACGATAATTGAAACCGAGCTGCTGCATCTCGTAATACCATGGGTTTGCGCTGCCATCAGCAGCAAAAGCCTCGGCTTTGTTCATGAATTCTGCAGGGTCGCGCGTGATGCCATGCGTGCGCAACTGCCTGAGACGGTGAGCAAGACCGTCATCATGCGTCATAACCATACCACCTTCGCCGGTAGTAATATGCTTGACCGGATGAAAACTCAATACCGTCATATCAGGCGCCGGCCATTCGCCGACTTTCCAGCGAATGCCCTGGCTGTCTTCCCAGGTTGCTCCAATCGAATGGCAGGCATCCTGTATCCAGACAAAACCAAATTCCTTTTTCAACTGCGCAAAAGCCTGCATATCACAGGGATGCCCGGCAAAATCGACGGTCACCACCACTTTTACCGGTCGTTTTTCTGACTGCGCCTTTTCCAGCAGGCGACGGCAAGACAGCGGCGACATGGTAAGAGTTTCCGGGTCGATATCGGCAAACCAGACGTCTGCCCCGACGTAGCGCGCGCAGTTGGCGCTGGCAACAAAGGTTATCGCCGAGGTTACCGCCAGATCGCCAGACTGCAGACCGGCCGCCATACAGGCAAGATGCAACGCCGCGGTTCCATTGCAGACAGCTATAGCATGACCGGAACCGGCTTCGAGGCACACCGCCCTTTCAAAGCTTTCTATGGCAGGCCCCTGAGTCAGGTAATCAGACTTCAGAACAACAACTACAGCATCGATATCTTCGCGACTGATCTCCTGACGCCCGTAGGGAATGAACTTCATTCAACTACGCCTTTCTGCTGCAGCAGATTCTTCAAACCTTCAACATCGAGCCACTGACGGTTGGTATCGCTTGAATACTCGAAACCCTCAGGAACCTCTGTCGCTCCTTCCGGAAGAACAACACGCCAGAAGGGAAAATCAGGCAGTTTGATATAGCGGTCGCCATATTCGTAGAGGTTGCGCGAATCGTCGCGTGAAATCATCATTTCATGTAATTTCTCGCCAGGCCGTATGCCAATTGTGCGATAACGACAGCCTGGTGCTATCGCCTGCGCCAGATCGGTCAGACGCATGCTCGGAATCTTGGGAATGTAAAGTTCACCACCGGTCATGATGTTGAACGAATCAACAACGAATTTGACCGCCTGCGGCAGAGTGATCCAGAATCTAGTCATACGCTCATCGGTTATCGGCAGTTCGCCTGTTTCTGCAAGCTTCATAAACAATGGCACGACGCTGCCGCGACTGCCGATTACGTTGCCATAGCGCACAACAGCGAACCTTGTCACCATTTTGCCTGAATAGGCATTAGCCGCGATGAACAGCTTGTCAGAACACAGCTTGGTTGCACCGTAGAGATTGACCGGGTTACATGCCTTGTCGGTACTCAAGGCCACAACCTTTTGAACACCGGCTTCCAGTGATGCATTGATCAAATTCTGCGCACCCATGATATTGGTCTGCACCGCTTCAAAAGGATTGTATTCAGAGGCCGGCACCTGTTTTATGGCAGCTGCATGAATTACCAGATCAACTCCGCAAAGCGCCCGATAAAGCCTTTTTTCATCACGCACATCACCAAGAAAGAAGCGCAGGCGGTCTGATGAAAACATCTGCGACATCTGATACTGTTTGAATTCGTCGCGCGAATAGACGATTATCTTGCGTGGGGCGAATTCTTCGAGCGCTCTTTTTACAAATGCCTTACCAAAAGAGCCAGTGCCGCCGGTTACAAGAATGCTTTTACCATTAAGCATGCCTTCCCCCTCGATGTTTAAGCTTGACGCTGAAACAGATTACTGATTCAGCAGAGTTCTTGCGCTCAGGTCAATAATGCTGTTGTCGCCAATATTCATGCGCTGAAACTGCCCGGTCAGTTCAACCGAATCTCCGATCAGCGACTTTTCGAGAACCGTGCTGCGCAAGATCGAATTCGGGTTGATTACCGAATCCTTGATGATCGAATCATGTATCTTGCAGTTCTTGGCTATCGAGACATAAGGCCCGATAACACTGTGCTTCACTTCGGCACTCGGATGAATAGAAACCGGCGGAATTATCACACAACCTTCGAGACAGACATGATTACCACTGGCACGCTCAAGCAGAAAGCGGTTGGTATAAAGAAGAGTCTCGGGCTTGCCACAGTCGAGCCATTCTTCTATTTCAGGCGCTCCCAGCTGTTTGCCATCTTTTATCATCAGTTTGAAAACTTCTGGCAGATAGAATTCGCCTTTGACACGAAGGTTTTCGCTGATGGCGCGCGCTATGTAGTCCATGAAGCTGCGACCATCCTTGAGGTAATAAAGGCCGACCTGCGCCAGCTTACTTACCGGCTTATCGGGCTTTTCGACCATGTCGACGATAATGTTGTCGCGCATGACATTCACACCAAAGCGCTGATAATCTTCAACTTCTTTTGAATAAATCAAACCGTCGAGACCGTCGCAAAGTTTGGGAATGCGTGTCAGATCGGTAACGAACAGCGTATCGTTGAATACCACCAGAACGTCGTCACCGGGCTGAATGCGCGGCGAAGCCAGCGAAACCGCGTGTGCCGGCCCAAGCAGTTCGGTCTGCTGAATGTATACTGCATTCAGGCCAGGATAGTGCTTTTCGACATAACGCTGAATTACCATGCCATTTTCATCGGTGATGATTATGTATTCATCTATTTTCAGCTTTTTAAGGCCGTCGATGACATGCTGCAACACGGTTTTGCCAGCCACGCGCACGAGCGATTTCGGTTTGGTGAAGGTATGCGGTCTTAATCTGGTACCTTTGCCGGCAACCGGCAGAATAAGTTTCATGGCCTTCTCCCGATACCTTCGTAATCGAAGCCGAGCTGCTGCATCTTTTTCGGCTCGAAAAGGTTGCGCCCATCGAGAATGATCGGGCTCTTGAGCAATCCCTTGATTTTATCGAGATCGGGCCGCCTGAATTCGTTCCATTCAGTCACGATTACCAGTGCATCGGCCCCTTCAAGAACATCGTAAGACTTTTTGCCATATATTATGCGGTCTGCGAAGAACTTGCGGGCTTCTTTGGCGGCTTCAGGGTCATAGGCCTTTACCGTAGCGCCGGCAGCCAGCAGCTGTTCGATCAGCACTATCGAAGGAGCCTCGCGCATGTCATCGGTATTGGGCTTGAAAGCAAGACCCCAGACCGCGATGGTTCTGCCCTTGAGATCTTCACCGAAACGACGCACAACCTTGCTGAACAGCACTTTTTTCTGGCGATAATTCACTGCTTCAACCGCTTCGAGAATTTCGAGTTTGTAAGAGTTCTGCGAAGCTGTTCGAACCAGCGCCTGAACGTCTTTCGGGAAACACGACCCGCCATAGCCAGCACCCGGAAAGATGAACGGATAGCCAATGCGTGAGTCTGAGCCGATCCCCTGACGAACCTGAGCGACATCTACACCGAGAATTTCACACAGATTGGCAATGTCGTTCATGAACGAAATCTTGGTGGCCAGCATCGCATTGGCAGCGTATTTGGTCATTTCGGCCGAAGCGATATCCATCACCAGAATCGGCTTGCCGGTTCTGACGAAAGGAGAATAGAGTTCCTTCATCAGCTCACCGGTGCGAACATCGTCGCAGCCGACAACAACGCGGTCAGGCTTCATGAAGTCGTCGATAGCGTTACCTTCTTTCAAAAATTCAGGATTGCTGACGACATCGAAGGGAATATTCTCGCCGCGTTTTGCGAGCTCTTCTTTGATAACTGCCTTAACCTTTTCGCCGGTGCCAACCGGTACGGTAGATTTATCGACGATGATTTTGTATTCGGTCATGCATCGCCCGATGCCGCGTGCCACCGCGATAACGTGCTGCAGATCAGCCGATCCGTCTTCGCCGGGCGGGGTGCCGACTGCGATGAACAGCAGCAGACATTTGGCCACAGCCTCTTCGAGACTGGTCGTAAAAGTCAGACGCTCTTCTTCGACATTGCGCTTGACCAGGCCTTCAAGGCCGGGTTCATAGATCGGTATGATGCCGTTTTTGAGATCCTCTATTTTTTTAGCATTGGTATCAACACAGATTACGTCGTTTCCTGACTCGGCGAAACAGGTTCCACTGACCAGGCCGACATAGCCTGTTCCGATCATGGCTATTTTCATTTTTCTGCTACCTTTCTCTTTTGCAGTTGAAATATGATAAATTGAAAGTCATAATACCACCTGAGCTAAAAAATTCAAGCTGTACGAGTAATCACTGCATCATGATCCGAATATTGGACCGCTACATTTTCACCCAGCTGATCGGGCCGTTTCTGTTCGGCTTTTTTCTGTTCGTCACCATCATTGCCATCGATCCTCTGATGTCGGCACTGCAGAGCATAGTGAACGAGAACGTCGGGCTCAGCGTCATGGGCCGCTGGTTTCTCAACCGGCTGCCACAGGACATGATCTTCACCTTTCCCATGTCGGTGCTGCTCGCCAATCTTCTCGTCTTCGGCCGCATGTCGAAAGATTCAGAAACAACCGCACTCAGAGCCGGCGGCACCAACTTTTTCCGCATTCTCGTGCCCGTCATCGTTTTCGCCCTGATGATCACTATTATAAGCTTCATCTTCAACGAACTGGTTGTCCCCGGCAGCAACGAGCGGGCCCGCAACATCAGGCGCCAGGAAATCATGCGTCTGATCGAGCCAGAAGCATCTGAAAACTCTATCATGCGGACTTCCGACGGCGCCTTTGCCTATGCCCGCAAAGTCTACGAAAAACGCGGCCAGATGGAAAAAGTTCTGCTCGAATACTATGACGACAATGGAGTTCTCACCAGAAGAATTTCGGCAGCCACAGCTGACTGGAACGGCGACGCGTGGATTCTCAAACAGGCGGTAATTCAAGATTACACGCATAGCGCGGTGCCCGCCCCGGAAAGCATGGCGGCAATCCGCATCGACACGATCGAAGAAACGCCAGAAGACTTTGCCCGACAGAGCAAAAAACCTACCGAAATGAGCTACAATGAACTGAAAGACAGAATAGAAGCCTATGAGCGCGCGCAGTTCATGGACACCACCGAAATGCGTGTCGGCCTGGCCATGAAAACCTCGCTGCCCTTTGCCAGTTTCTTTTTTGCCATTATTGGCGCCAGCTTTGGCCTGACCAACAATAGAAGCGGAGCCTTTATCGGTTTTGGCGTCTCGATTCTGATCATTTTCGTCTATTATGTTCTGATGAGTCTTTTTTCGGCGCTCGGCAAATCAGGGCATATCCCGCCGATGCTTGCCGCATGGGCACAAAACATAATCTTTGCTCTTGCAGGATTTTACATTGTCAAACGCATCAATGACTGATCGGAAAGCTGTCATACGAATTATCAGCCTGCTGCTGTTCATGGCATTTCTTGCGGGAAGCGCCCACGCAGAAGTTTTCAGACCCCTGCAGATTCTTCTGCCTGGCAACCTTGCCGGAAATCTGGCTACTTTCGACCGCAACCTCAAAATCACTCCCGATCTCTGCTGGAGAATCACCGGGCAGCTCGACTCATTCAGAAAGCTGAAAGACAAGGATTGCCTGGTGATTGCTCCGGGTAACGATTCAAGCATATATTCGCCGGTAAATTACCTGTTTCGCGGCGAACTCGAGCGCGAACTGATCGGCCGCTGCCGACCCGACGCCTGGGGCATCAGCCCTGCCGACCTCGATATGTTCGCCGGGTCAGGCTTGAGCCAAGAGATCAGGCAACGGGTCTGGACAAACCATGAAACGATCGATCGTCAGACCTTGTTTACCCCGTTCACCACTCATAAAGTCGGCAACCAGCGCATATGGTATTTCAATTTCATCAGCCCCGAATACTGCCGCCACCTGCCCTTGAGCAACTGGGGTAATTTCGCAGCCGACGGCCCACAAAGAAGTCTGCGCCGATTAAACCTTAACTTCACCGACAACGACATCACTGTTTCTACCGTTCATCTCGACAGAAACGAAATCGAACTGCTGCTTGCCGAATTCAAACAAACTCCCGGCTGGCACCTGGTTATCCAGGTCGCTTCACCCGACCATCCGGCCATTTTTTCGACCAGCATACCAGAACAACAGGGCAACACCTGGCTGATGTCGATCGAAAACGGCCACACGCATCTTCCTCAGGTCAATATTTTCAGACGTAACAACGGTTATCCAAGACTGACTCTGCGCCGACTGGCTTTTAGCAAAGTTCGCAGCCAGTCTGGTGATGAGCTTTTCAGAATAGCCGACAATAAAATCCGGCAATCTATCGTAAAACCGCTGCATGTCGTCAAACCTTCTTTTCAGGCTTCAACAGCTTCGTTTCGTTTTGCCGGTAAGATGCACGCCAGATTGATCAGACAGACATGCAGCAGCGACGTCACTTTTTTAAGAGTTCCGCCAACACAACATCTGGTTGACAATGTGATATGTACTGGACATATTCTCTCTACTATGGAAAATGACCGTATTCACAGCTTCCGCTTATCAGGAAAGGAGTTGTTCGATCTCGCGTCTGCCCTGGTGAAGAATTCGGATACGCACCCGACAGCCGTGGCTGGCTGTGAAGTCACCTGGTTTGCCGGGCGGATCACTTCTCTGAATGTTGCCGGGCAACCCTGTCGGTCAGACAGACACTATCTGATCAGTACGACTGAGCTAACTCTGCAGGATACAGCCATCAGAAACCTGGCTTTATCAGAAAAACTGCGAGGCTACGAAGGCGAAACTTTGTGGAAAGTGTGGATGAACACACTTAAATCACATTATATTGCTGATGAACAACTGATTGAGCAACCATAAATTCTTACGGGAACCAAATGAACATATTATCAAAGATTTCTAAAAGCCTTCTGACAGCTTTATTGGTGGTATTTCTGCTTACAGGCAGCATTTTTGCACAGACTGAAGACAAAGATTATCAGCCTGATCCTGCCATTACTGCAAAAATTGCCGAAAATCCGCAGATCATACATGAGAAACTCACTTCATCGATGAACAAGCTTCTCGAAAATCCGGCAACCTTGACCATAGAAATCACTCCCTATGCTGAACCGGGCGACAAAGACTGTACAGAGGGCCGATTCAAAAGGGTTGTGGTTAAGACTTCGCGTGGGCAGGTCGAAAAACTTTATCTGCATCAGGCTGACATCGAGTTTGAAGACGTGCAGCTCGACACGAAAAAGCTGCTCGAAGAAGACAAAATCGACCCGGTGTCGATGAAAAATATCAACATGGACGTGATCATTAAAGAAAGCGATATGAACAGCTTTCTCGATGCCAAAAGCAAATCGATAAAGGTATCTGACCCTAAGATAAAGCTGCTGCCCGATACCATGGAACTTTCAGGCATTACCAAATATGGCATGGTCCGGGTAGATTTCTGGGCTACCGGCAAGCTCTCGGTAAAGGATGGCAGAGAAATTCATTTTCACGCCAACCGCATGAAGGTGAACCGCATGACCATGCCCAGATCCTTTGTCGGAATGATCATCAAGAAGATCAACCCGGTGCTCAACCTTGATAAATTCCCATTCAAACTCAATCTCAAAGAAATCAGAATCAGCCGCGGCGAAATGAATTTTACCAGTTACCGCAAGGGATCCCGATAACACAAAGAAATATCTTTTGCATTCAGACTTCCTGCCAAGTTACAATACATCAGATCTAACTCACAGGAGGAAGTATGAAAAAACTACTGGTTATTCTTCTCAGTCTCTGTTTTGTTGTTCCTGCTTTTGCAGAGGGCGTGCGTGCTGTCGATAACGACGCATGGCTCGACCATCTTGGCCAGATGCAGATCATCAGACAACAGATTCTGAGCCTGGTCACCAAGCAAAACCCAACCGCTGACGACAAGGCTGTTCTTGAGTCTCTCAAAGCCGATTTTGCTGCAAAAAAAGCAGACTGGGACACCTATCTCGAAAAGGTATCACAGGAACAGGAAGTCCCGAAATCTGAAGTAAAAGAGCTCGAAAAGCCGGTAAAAGCCTGCGGCGATAAATGCAAAGAAGGCGACTGCAAAGGAAAACGAAAGCATAAAAAGCACTGGAAAAAATCATGCAAAAGCTGCAACAAAGAATGTTCCGGCAAATGTGGCGACTGCAAGGTAAAGAATTGTGACAGCAAAAACTGCAAGGGCCAAAAGTGCAAAGCAAAAGATTGCAAGGTTAAAGAAGCCAAGTGCGCAAAAGAAGCCAGCTGCGCAAAAGAAAGCAAAAAGCCCTGCAGCAAAGGCAAAGACTGCTGCCAGGTAACTGGCAAGGAATGCACTGACCCCAACTGCGGCAGCAACAAGAAAGCTGTAAAATGTGGCAGAAAAAACTGGGCTCAGCATGTCTGCGGCGACCAGTGCAAAAACGGCTGCAAATTCGCTAAAAAAGTCGTAAAACCCTGCAGCAAAGGCAAAGACTGCTGCCAGGTAACCGGCAAGGAATGCACTGACCCCAACTGCGGCAGCAATAAAAAAGCTGCCAAATGTGGCAGAAAAAACTGGGCTCAGCATGTCTGTGGTGAACAGTGCAAGAACGGCTGCAAATTCGCCAAAAAAGAATGCTGCGGCAGCGCCATGTGCAAAGAAGTCGGTCACTGCATCAGAGACTGCAAAAAGGCTGATGAATGCGGCGATAAAAAAGGCTGCAACGGCTGATCGAACTGTATTCACGTCTCGTAAAAAGGTCTCACCTCGTGTGAGACCTTTTTTATTGCGCGATCAAAGCGGTAGTGGTCTCAAAGTTGAATGTATGCTTAAAAATAGTCATTGCGAGGAGCGTAGCGACGAAGCAATCCTTCTGACAATGGGATTGCCGCGTCGGGCTGACGCTCCCTCGCAATGACGGCAAACTACACGTTCAATATTGACAAAGCGGAAGTTTATCGACGAGACCGGCCATGACAAAATCGTTGGCGTGCAGACCGTTGATTTTTGAGGTCTTGAAGCGAACGCGGCAGAATCCCCAACCAACCGTCAGAACAGGGTGATGTCCCATCTCTTCAGCCAGCCTGCCAACACTTCCCGCAAATTCCATTGCCTGAACGAAGTTTTTGAAAGCATACTTCCTGGCAATGGCGCGGGCTTCGTCTTCGAGCTCCCAGCCCGGCAGATCAGCCAGATACTCTTCGCATTTCCCGCGATCGAGAGGTGGCAGATCAGAACTGCATGGCACACATTTAGTTGGCTTATCCATAAGATCTCCTGCTTCTACAAAGGGTGATACCAGTCGCGACAGTCTTTGCACGGCAGATTGTCGTTGAATTGCATCTGCAGGTGCTGCTGCCTGAAATCTTTTGCCACTGAAGAACTCCAGATTTCCTTGAGCGAACGATCGGCCAGGTTGCCGATCGCATGCCTGCCCTCATAGTCGTAAGGACAGATAGTTACAGAACCATCAGCAAGAACTGTTGCAGACAATAACGCATGCCGGCACGGGCGCCGCTTTACCGGCGTAAAATCGACCATTGAGGTGCGCGAACCGGGGCTGCCGTATTCAGCTTCGCCCAGAATCTGAAACCACTGAACCGGGTCGGGCGGCAGGTCAAAAGGCCAGCGAAAGAAGTTTTCGCGAAAAACCGGGCTGGTCACCTGCTTCCAGTAGCGCAAAAAGGCCTGCTGGCGATGCTCGGTCTGACGATGCCGCAGCATCGAAATGCCTACTTCTGGGAACTGGTCAGGAAAAGCCTTTTTGCGTTCACGCGCAAAGGCGAGAAACTTTTCGATATTTTCCCAGCTGCAGCCTGGCCTGACATTATCGAAATCGTCGCGTGCCAGGGCGTCTGTACTGATTCTGATGTGATCGAGTGCTGCCCATGGAAAATCAATGTCTTCTGGCAGAACCTGCAAAGAGGTATGCATAGATACCTGAAACCTGCTGATCTTACGCAACATGCCCGCAATACCGGTATGCCGCAGTGGCTCGCCCATACCAGACATTACCCATCTCACATCGTCGCCTTGAGAATACTCTTCGGCCAAACGGTCGAATACATCTGACGCAAGCTGAGTCTTAACACGTTGCATGCTGTTGTGCGGGCAGTTAAAGCAGCTGCCGGAACATTCATTGGTCGGTTCCAGTTTGATCACCAGCGGGCCATAATCGCAATAGCGAGTCTCCCAGCCAGAATCGGCCAGCCATCTTTCATACGAAAAACTGCTGGAAGCGAAGTCATCGCCAGCTGTTCCAGCGAAAACATCCTGCATTCTCTCTGAATTCAACCTGATATCGACAGCGAGTTTTGCCCTGACGCGCGGACAGTGCCACGAGCCAATTTTGAACGGATAAAGTGGCTTTCGCAACGCCCAGGCCAAACCGCCACGCGCCCACATGAGATCTTCGTGGCTGCGCTGTAAACCAATCAGCAGCTCATCACTGAAAATCGACCAGCTGCCACCAGACACTCTCTCTTCGGCAAAACAGGCGTCAAATGCCTCTCTTCGATACAACTCAAGACTGCTATAGACTTCGCTGGCGTCAACCAGCATGTTGGCAAGTGGTATGACAACCTGCGTTTTCCAGCCCATCTGTTGCTGAGCAAGAGCAATTGCGGCTCCAATCAGTGTATCGTTGCCGCTGTCATCTTCAAGTCCCCAACGTTGCTGCTGCAGCGAAACCGGCTTTTCGACCACCTTTTGAGCTGAAAAGAGCACTGGTTTGATGTCTAGTACTTTCGCCTGCTCGATCAACGGTAAATAATCTTCACAATCTGGCACAGACAAAGCGAATCCGGCTATCAGCCCACGATCGCGAAACCGGTTATGTAAAAGTTTCAGAGCCGACATTTCTCTGGCTGCCGGCTTTGCCAGATCGATATTACGACGGTACAGGTTTCTGAGACCGTCAACATAAAAAATGATACCCGTGCTAATGACTCACTCCCGAAGATGATGCTTGATAAAACTAAACTACTATAACAAAAAGCTTCACAGTAAAAGCAAATAATTGTGCCCGGTCTGATTTTTATGAGGTTACAAATGAAAGCGACCCCGTTCGCAGGGGTCGCTTTACACAAGCTTTCAGACCAAAGCGGGTCAGGCGTACAGGTCGACCATTTTGCCGAGCCCGGTTGCCTCGGCCTCAGAAACCTGGGCTGAATTGGCCAGCTTAACGATCTTTTCGGCGAGATCCATATTGGCCTGCATGCTCTCTTCGAGAACTTTCATCAGTTCAGCAGTACCGGTTCCACTTACTCCACTGATTCCAGACAAATCGATCACCTGCCTTTCTGCTTAAACAGCGACATTGAGGCGCGGACGCGGCGGGTTATTTGCCTGCGTCGAGTTTTGATGCTTCTGCATCGCCAGCTCCCAGGTATTGCGAAGATTCTGCACCAGCGGTTTTATTTCGAGCATGGGCGCAGGATCTTTTTTTACATTGGCATCGCCAAGCTTTTCGAGGAAGAACACATAGAGACGCTCAAGATTTTCTGCGATTTCTCCGCCCTTTTCCTTGTCGAGCGCCGTCAGCAGTTCGGCAAAAATAGCCTGAATACGCAGTAAGAGATTGCTGGTCTGTTCGATATTGTGTTCTTCAAATGCAATTTCGGCCTGACACATGAACTTGATGGCGCCATCATAGAGCATGAGAATCAGAGCCTCAGGCGAAGCTGTTTCGACCTGAGTCTTCTTGTAGGCAGTGTTTTTGCTGTATGGGTTGGTGTTCATCGGGACAGGTCTCCCTTCAAACTGGATTGTGATTTGTCTGCCCTGTCCAGCGAGTTTATCGCTTCTTCGAGAAGAGGTATCTGATATTCGTGAAAACTTTCGAGTGCCGACAGAAATCCTGACACTTCCTTTATCCAGTCGCCAACCGTTGCCCGTGGTGAAGCCTTTAAATTGTTAAGCTCCATCGTATGACGGGTTATGAATTTTGTCTGATGTATCGAAAACCATGCGAACAGATCTTTTTCGAGGCAAATGTCGTCATGCAGCTTCATTATGTCATAATACTCAGCGCTGGCTCTCCCACTCAACCGCGCCGGCTCGACACTCGAATATGCGTTCAGCAATTTTCTGCACAGGCTCACCGCCCGCCGGGCCTCGCTTTCGTGACGCCGGATAAGTTTGCGATAATGCATCAGACGATCGCGCAATGCGTCACAATCAGCGTTTACCGGTCTGCACAAAGCCTCATCGATAATTTCGCGCACCGGCGCAGAACAGTTCGAATATCTGGCTATGACCGCTGCGAGTGGCATTACTTCTACATATTTGTCAACTACGCCGCCTTCGGTGGCATTGATTATCTTGACTGAAGTCTGCCTGAACTGATCTTCAAACCAGTCTCGATACAGTTTCATGTTCTCGTCGGTAAAAAGAACCTTGCCGTCGCTGCGACCAAGCTTGTAACGGCCACGGGTATGTATGTAATCTGCCGACTCATGCTCTATCGAAGTAAAGGAATGAATGCGTTCAAACAGCATGTCATCAGAGTATGAGCCACGCGCATGCAGACGCCCGTCTTCAAAAGACAGATCGAGACCGACAAAAACTATCGGGTCAGCACCCAGATTGCGCACCAGATCGAATACAGTGGTAGCGATAGAACCCCAGCAGATCAGTGTTCCGACCGGCTCACGCAAGTCCTTGAAGACCGGATGCAGGCCACCGCCAAAAGTCATCAGCATTTTTGGCCCTTTGAAACTCTCAAAAATGTCAGGATGCGTCATTGGTTCGACGGCCAGAACCACATCGGTTTCGTTCTCTACACCGACGAAATCGAGCGAGTTCTCATAAGAAGGGTCGGCAGCGCAGACTATATCGGGCCTGATGCCGTTGGCCACCAGCTGACGCAATGCCGTGTCTACGGCCACAATCGGAAACTTCCCCTTGACTTCCTTGAGGTGATGCATGTTGCGATCGAGCGAAGGGCCGGCAGCAACCACGATGGCGGGAACATTCTTGAACCGGCCGAAAAGCCTTTCGACACCTGGCAGCACAAAACCGGCCGCCAGATTGGCGAAATAATTTGAATGAAACTCGAACCCCGAATGCATCAAGGTTACCAGGTTACCCTTGGAACGATTGCACAGGTATCTGATTTTCTCGACAACACGCTCAAAATAGGCATTGAACCGCGCTTTTGCCGGCGGATGATCGATGATGGCCAGGCGCTCGAGAACTGTCCAGTCAAGGTTGGCGTTCCAGAAGTCACCGATTTCGTCCGGGCTCATGCCGACACAAAGGGCTACACGCTGATCAGCCAGCAACCTGCTGAGATCGCGCGCCTGCATGGCAGCCACGAACACTGCCGGATCAGGCTCGACCACAAAAAGCTGCAGACCACCAACCCGCACTTTCAGCTGCTGCAGAATCTCTTCGGCCATATAGCCAAGGCCGAACCCGAGCAGGAGCACATGACTGTGCCCGTCGTAGGCAGCTGCCACCTGCTTTACAGCTTCTGCCTGAGGATCGTAACGACTGTGAAAAGCCAGTGGACGGGCACCTTCTTCGTGAAGAATCAAGGTAGGCTGTCCGTTTTTTGCATTTTCTATCAGATACTTCTCGGGTGCGAAACGCGAAGCATACCCGCTGATCAGCTGAAAAGCCGCCGGGTGACGCTTCAATACCGAAAGATTACGGTTGAACGTTTCGCTCACGCGAACCTCCTGTCAGACTGCAAGAATGCTTTTGATAAAGCCCCTGCTGTCCTGTAAAATTTCAGGAAATTCATATTCGAGGATGTCGGCCAGGCCGACCCAGTCCTGCGCTTCCTGAGCAATCTGAACCTGGTTCATCTGCTCACCGAGACGCTGCACAAGGGCCTGACGGTCACTTTCCAGAGATGACTCGGCCATGTTGGAGGCAAAAGCGAGATCGGCGCTTTTCAGCATGGTTACCAGCCATTCGATACCGTCGACGAACTCAAGATAGCTGTCCATGCCCTCTTTAACCTTGCCAATACGTAATTCAGAAGCAACCTCGCCGGCCAGTTCCTCGAGATGCTGCAAACCGGCGTCACCATCGGCAAAAGCGGCGCGCACCATTTCCTGTGCCGTGGCCGTAAATAATTCGATCTTCTGATAATCCATCACCTTTAGCGCCGAGATTTCAGAAACGTCGTCGGCTGAATAACTTTTTTCGTCGAGAATGATCTCGATTACCGTTGCCTGAGTTCCTTTAAGGGATTCCTCGACTGTTGTTAAGAGTTCGAGCACTGTCACTTCAGGGCTGATGCCCTCGATGTCAAGCCGGTTGTCATTCAGCAGTATTTCCAAAATTGCACCTTCGTTAAATTGGTATTGATAGCTTACTTGTTTCCGGTAAGCTGTGAAAGCTGGTTAGAAAAAGCCGTCGCCTGTGACTGATAGTTGCTGAGAGCGGTCTCGAGACTGGCAAACTGTTTGAGCAGAGCTTCTTCGCGCGAAGCCAGGCGCTCTTCCTGTTTGGCAATCTGGCTGTTGATCAGCGAAATCTGTTTGTCCATCTCGCTGTTCGAGCTGGCAACGCCAGAACGGCCGACACGCTTGGTCAGCATACCGTCTGACCTGGTAAATTCGTTGAGCACATCCTTGAGACGGCGGGCGATGCCCCTTTTGTTAATATCGGTAGAATCCTGGTTGAACAGTGCTGCGATCTTGTCAGGATTTTCCTTAAGAGCAGCTTCAAGATTTTCCTTGCTTGAGATGCTCAGAGTACCGACCATGGTATCTTTGTAGTTTGAACCGACCGCACCGGTTGTAATGCCGATATCCGACAGACTGTTGAAAAGACTGTCGACGTTGGGAACAATCGAAGACATGACCATGCGCATCTGCGATCTGACACTGCGCAGAGTGCTGTCGCCAGAGAGAAGGCCAGTCTTGAAAGCTTCTTCATAAGCAGCGAGATCTGCTTCTGAAAGCGCGCTTTTTTCTTCGTCGGTAAGTGCGGTAAGTGACCAGTTGCGCTCTTCGGTCAGCTTGCCGTAAATGGTCTGAGTGATCTCATTGTAAGCATCGATAAAATCGGTGACCGCCTTCATGCCAACTTCAGTGTCGGCTTCGACGTTGATCACGCTGCCGCTGGCACCAGTCACATCGTAGATGTTAAAAGTGACGCCTTCGACAACATCGCCAATCGTATTCGACTGACTGACCTGGTCGGCGCCACCAAATACGCCGTCTATACTGTAGATGGCGTTTTTGCCAACGTTCTGCGGCGCGCCCTGCAGCCCCATTGCCGAGAGGAAATTGCTGGTGTCGGTTGGCGAGCCCAACGCGATTGCGCGGTTACCGGTTTCGGTCGAGGTCAGAACGAACTTGCCGTTAGTCTTGTCATAATGAGCCTTAACACCAACCTGGCTGTTATTGTTGATGGCACTGATAACCTGGTCAAGAGTCATGCTCGAGGTGCTGTTGATCGAAAACTTAACACCATTGATGCTGAAACTGCCAGCCGTTACTGCGCTGGCAAAGCCTGCACTGGCAAAAGGAGTCGAGGTTTTAACATCAGATACCGGACGGGCACTGACGATGCTGGAGCCGGTATCAAGGCCATGAACCGGCCCGTCGGTGAGGCCCAGGGCGCTGCCCAGAGTTCCGACGCCCATGTCTTTGATTTCAAGAGAGGTATCAGTGCCCTTATCTTTGCTGGTAATGTTGATTTTCCCGGTAGAGGCGTCATAATAGGCCTTGTCGATACCGTTGACAGCTGCTATTTTTTCGACGATCTCACTGAGAGTTTCACTGCCGTCATAGCCTATGTCGGTGGCCTGGCCATTAACCAGCACGCGCAAAGTTCCGGCGCCGACGGCAAACAAATCATCGATATCATGAAGACCATCATCATTGCGCGAGTCTGCCAGCGACACACCGAGATTGCCAGAACCTACCAGGCTGGCTGCTGACGCCTGACTGCCGGCTACCAGACCGGTTGCACTAAGGAAGTTGCTGGTATCGGTAGAAGAGCCAATTCCTATTGGGGCAGTGCTGCCATCTTTGCGGGTCAGCGTAATCAGATCTGTTGCTGAATCGTAAGTGGCATTGAGGTTTGTCATTGAAGTAATGCGCGAAAGAACACCTTGCAGTGTATCTGTAGATGGATTTACATTGATCTGAACGCCATCTACGGTGAAGGTTCCGGCACTGATGCTCTGAGCGAAGGTTTCATTGATAAGTTTCTCGCCCTTGTCGAGCGCAGAAACCTTCATCATCGCCCCGAAAAGTTTTTCGGTAAAATTAGAAGAGTTATCGGTAACGCTGAAAAAGTTGCCGTCAGCAGAATCAGTATTTACCATCTGCAGCTTACCGCTGCCCTCGTCAAAACGAAATTCAACCAGGCGGTCAGCCGGGTTGCCGGTTGGAGTTCCACCTTTTACCAGACTGCCGCGAGTATCTATATCATCGTTGAGAAGTTTTATAAGGTCTGCAACACTGGTTTCCGGTGGCAGGCCGGTTATATCGAATTCCTCCGGCGAACCTGTGCCGGCCCGTTCGATAAAGAAGGTGCCCGGGGTTATACTAAGATCACCGATGGTGGTATCGATGCCAGATCTTATGTTTTTCAGACCAGACTCGATTGCCGGCAGATCTTTGTCGAGATCAATCTGGCCATCGGCATCGAACATGCCAGAGATAATACCGCCAGGAGCGACATCGACGACCTCAACCGCGAGATCAGGGTCGAGCAGATTGAAGCGAACGCTGTTAGTGCGCTCATCAAAGCTGGCATTGAGCTTGCCCTTGAGTTCGGGTTTGTTGTTGATACTGGCGTTGATGTTGGATATCAACCCAGCTATTGTGGTATCAGCTGCAGCCCCGGTCGAAATATTGTAGGTTCCAGAACCACCGCCAACTACACGCACTTCGAGGTTACCGGGAGTTACACCGAGAGCGCCAAGAGTGGTAGATGAACCACCAAGCTGATTAACACTCTTAAGGTTGTAGCCGAGCTCGAGCGCGCCGGCCAGCTTGCCCTGCGATGCCACTGTAGTTGCTGTAGCAACCTGCTTCACGTGCATGGTATAGCTGCCGATTGCGGCAGCTGTTGTTGCCGTCGCATTAACGACACGCGGATCACTCGCATCAACCTTCTTTGAATTGAAGGTGCGGCTGAAGGTCAGGTCAGTGGCTTTGTTCTGCAGCTCGAAAAGCTTGAGATTGATATCCTGCAGCATCGTGCGCTGATAGTCCATGGTATTGCGCTTACGCTGCAGGTTGAATTTGGTAAAGCTCTCGGCTTTGAGCATCTGCTCAATCAAAGACTGGGTGTCGAGCCCTGAAGAAAGCCCGCCCACCCAGTTTCTATTAACGCTGCTGACCATATCAAGCCTCCTGACGCGAATCAGTTTTTCTGATTTTCTTTATCTATGCTTTTTTGTCGAAAATCAGACCCATGTAATCTTCCATCTTAGCGACGAGATCAAGAACTTCTTCGTTCGGAATCTGGCGGATAACCTTATCTTTGGTTATATCCACCACCGAAACCATCGTTCTGTGCGTAGCATCATGAATCTGAAAGCGCAGCGACCTGTCGAAAATCACTGCCGTCTTATTTAGTTTATCGACAGCTTCCTGAAGATCTTCCTGTGTTTTCTCGCGATTTTCCTTGGGCGATTCGAGCTGTTTGCTGTCCAGTTCCTTAACTTTCCCTGCGTCTCCGCTTTTGTCGACGCTACCCTGGTTGGTAAGAGCAGGATCCAGGACTGGTCTAATGTTACCAATTTCCATTTCAGCACCCTCCTTTCATAAACTAAATAATTCGTTGAAATATTCGAACGGCCGCAATGTCTGCTGAGCGAGACATTCGACCATGTTTCCAGAAGTGAAGTCAGTCACTGGCCGGACAAATGATATAAAACGGCCGCCCCGATCAATGGTCGGAAAATGCGACCGGCCGGCTGGCAATTCGCCAGACCGCTGCCTCAAAGCCAGATTACTGAGCACAAAATCTTTTTGCATCAGATTCCTCCTTGAATCTTTCCTGCCATTTGCATCCTTGCAAATGTAAATCCTTAACCAAAAAAACACAGTTTCCCCATATCCTATTATATTTATCGACATAATTTACCTGACGATTACCGGGGTATTTCAGACAATACCGATAAATATCAGGATTAAACACAATTTTTAATCAATAACAACAATGTTTAGCCTATTTTCTTTAAATATCACCTCAAAAGGTTCAATACTCCGGCGGCATTGGTATTAGCCTGCGCCAGCATGGCATTGGCCGACTGACTGACAACCTGGTTACGGGTAAATTCTATCATTTCCAGAGCAATATCTGCATCTCTTATTCGCGATTCTGATGCCGAAGCGTTAACATGCATGTTACGCAGGTTTGTTATCGCATGCTCGAGCCGGTTTTGAAAAGCACCCAGTTTTGAGCGCTCGGCTGATACCAGACCTATCGCTTTGTTCAATTTGCCAATTGCCAACTCGGCCCCCTCTACCGTAGTCATATCGAGATTATCGACGCCCAGCGCCTTTGCCGACATTTCCGAAAACGAAACTTTCATCACTTCCATCTGGTTGGCGCCAATGTGGTACTGATTTTCGTTCTGCTGTACATGCACGGTAAAATTGCTGTCGCCTACGCCGCTTTTAGTTCCGGCACTCATGCCAAAATAGCGCAACATGGTCTCAGCCGCCGTCACGGTTGCATTCAATGCGGTTACGGTGACCGCCTCGATGGTTACCATACTTGAATAAGCCGTGCCGGCAGCGACGTTGTCGCGCCCGATAAGAGTAGAAGTGAACATCAGCGAGCCTTCGACCTGATCCACCCGTACATTTACGCCGGCATCAGCGAAATCTTTGTTGGCTTTGTTTTTGAACTCTTCAAAGCTGATCATGTCGGCAACCGTGACAACACCAGGATCAGCCGAAATTGACCGACAAAGAGTCAACAAGATTGATTTCTGACCATCACCCACTTCAAGCGCCGCCACAGTGCTGACCTCGATGCCAGGCTGATATTGGCTGAAGCCCCAGACCATCTTATCGTCATCTTTGGCACTGTCGACAAAGCCACTGTATGTACCGTCCTGAAAACCAAGAACCGATGAAGGCCCGGCATAAGAAATTTTGAAACTGTTACCGAAGGAATAAGAGACTGATACCGGGCGCTGGTAAGCCAGCCGGATCTCACCATTAACGACCTGAGCTGACATTCCCGGCAACGAACCCGCCGCAGTTGACCGAATCTGCTCATTCAAACTGCGGGCAATGCCTTCGAGCGTGCTGTAACCGCTGGCGACAGCCAGTCCGATCAGCTGCCCGCCGGCTTCTACCATAAAGCTCTCGGCTGCCGACAGATACAATCCCTGCACAAGTCCGCGACTTCCAGCAATCTGTGCCGCCTGTGAGTCGAACTGAACATCGATGCCGTTAAGTAACCCGGAAGCACGATCGCAGTCGATCTGCGTAACTCTCGTCTGCCTGTCTTTGTCGGTCAGCTGCACTTCGATCCGGTTGTCTTTGGCTGCACGCGCTGTCGATATACCAAGCGCTGTCATCAGACTTTCGTCGCCCGCCAGACTCACGCAACCCTTTTCCCCGATGTATCCCGAAGTGATTTCCAGATAGCCGCCAAACCCGGTAATCATTGTCTGCGAAGTGACCACGACGTTCACTACCGAATTGTCGATACCAAGCCCGTCCTTTTTGCTGAGCATGGCACTTTGCAGCCGCGATGCGAATTCATCGAGGCTGGTATAGGCGTCTATCACCACTTCAGCCGAGCGCGCATTGCCGTGCAGAGTTATCGTCTGCGGCTCTTCGAGCACAAAGACACCATTGGCATCGTAGAACTGCGCAATACTTTGTAGCATGGTATCGCCCTGCGCCAGCTTATTACTGTCGCGCAGAGAAAAGAGATGCGTGGTCTGCAGCTGAGCTGAGCCTGCCTGCAGCAATGCGAGGCTGACCTGATAATCGCCCCCTTCGGGTACGTTACCGGTCACCAGCCCGTGCGCATAGGCCGAACTCGTGCTTATAGCCGCGTTTTGGCTGCCATCGAGCAGCTTTTTGGTATTGAATTCTGTGTTGAAAGCAATACGGTTGATGTCGTCACGCAGCTGTACGACCTCCTTCTGAATTTCAAGGCGGTCACGGCTGGTGAGCGTATCATTCGAAGCCTGAATGGCAAGCTCACGCATGCGGTGCAGGATACTGTGAGTCTCGTTGAGAGCACCTTCGGCCGACTGAATCATCGAGATTCCGTCCTGGGCGTTCATGGTGGCACGGGCGAGGCCGCGCACCTGGCGCCGCAGTTTTTCACTTATCGTCAACCCCGCCGCGTCATCGGCGGCACGGTTGATTCTCAAGCCTGAACTCAGTTTTTCAACTGATTTTTCGAGTCTGTTCGAAACTCCCAGCATCTGATGGTATGAAGTTACCGCCGGGATATTATGATTTACTCTTAATGACATGCTGATTCCTCCTTGAATCATGGTAATTCGCGCGTCCCTGCGCGACTGGCTCACAGTTAGCCTGCGATTAAGTTGTCAGAAAACGAATCAGCCATCACCTCCATAATTTTCAGGCAGAAAGTGATAATTTTTCTGCCGCCATAATTAACGGCATCTTTTGTTTTATTTTTAGCTCTTTCAGAACTCATTATTAATTGCTCTCTGAAGCTTCGGCCTTCAGCCGGGTTGCTTTTTCTCCAGCGATTCGCTTCGCTCACAAGCTTACGAAAAAGCAATCCCGTCTTCAGGCCGTGCAATTTGAAATATACTTTTATGTAAAATGCAAAAAACCGCCGGAACATCTGGCGGTCTTTTGCACGGCAGATTAAAATCTGCCTGAGGTTTCATGGCTGCCGACCCGTAAGCCGGCCAGCCATAAAACAGTCAGTTTATCTGAGCAGCTGCAATACTCCCTGCGGAACCATATTGGCCTGCGCCAGCATGGCGGTACCGGACTGCGAAATGATCTGATTGCGGGTGAACTCGATCATTTCCATTGCAATATCAGCGTCTCTGATACGTGACTCAGATGACACGAGATTGCTGTGCGTGTTGCGCAGATTGTTGATCGCGAATTCGAGCCGGTTCTGGAACGAGCCCATCTTTGAGCGCTCGGCCGACACCTTGTCGATCGCCTTGTTGATCTTCGCCAGCGCGCCCTGCGCATTCTTGACGTTGGTAAGGTCGATGTTGGCAACCCCGAGCGCCTCGGCCGACATGTTGCCGACAGCAACGTTCATCGACTGCCCCTGATCGGCCCCAAGTTGAAACTGCGGCGTATTATCGACGACGAACATCTTGAAGTTCGCGTCGCCAGAGCCCTTGACAGTTCCTTCCGAGATGCCGAGCTTATTTTTAAGATAGGCAACATCAGCATCAGCTCCGGTCATCGTCAAGGTAACGACGCTGCTGTCTGGAGCAGCAGCATTATTATGCTTCGTGCCCAGCAGAGTAGAAGTGAAAGCTATCGTCGCGCCCACCTGATCAACTCTCAGATCGGCTTCATCAGCATCGAAATCAGCCATCAGGCTGGACTGAATATCGACGAAAGAAACCATATCGGCTGTGTCAACAGCTGTTGTCAGAGCTATCGTGTAGGCTCCGTCTTTTGTACCCTGAGCGACTGTGATATCTACGTCATTTGCGCCAGCAATATCACTGAATTGGCTGAGGCCCCACTCAAGATCGGCGACGCTCTTTTTGCCATCGACGAAGCCACTGTAAGTGCCGATTATCAAACCGATTCGATTGAGATCTCCATCAGCACCTGCAACTTCAACAGTATTTGCGACTGTCGCTGACAGAGAAGCCGGCTTTTCATAGCTTATTCTGAGTTCGCCTTCAACGACCGAAGCACTGAGCCCATCGATTCTGGTATCGTCTTTGACTTCCTGGTTGATTTGTCTGGCCAAACCTTCCATGCTCCACAAACCAACACCTATCGCGACGGTAATACTTGAAGTTCCGGCATTGAATATCAGATCACCTGCTGTAACAATGCGAATACCCTGCTCCAGCCCTTGTGTTCCGGCTATTTGTGCCGCTTGTGATTCGAATTTAAGATCGATACCGCCAAGCAGCGATGAAGCCACATTGCCCTCGGTTGTGACAGTACGAACATTGCCTGAGTCATCGCGCAATTCTACCTTTACCCGATTCTCAACTGATTCCCTGGTAACATTGAGCCCAAGAGCGTCGATCACTTTCTGATCCGAAGAGAACGACACCTCACCAGCTTCACCGATACTGCCGGAAACAATCTGGAGATATCCGCCGAGACCAGCCACCTGAGTCTGAACTGTGTTTACCGTAGCAACTCTGGAGTTGTCGATATCGAGACCACTCTTGCTGACCATGGCATTCTGCAGAGCTGCAGCCAGGTTATCGAGCGTCATCTGACCGTCGAGAGCGACCGTCGCCGACTTACCGTTACCGGTTAACGTCAGACTCTGAGCAGAATCGAGTACAAATATACCGTTGGCATCATAGAACTGAGCTATGCTCTGCAATTGTGTACCGCCATCAGCAAGTCCGCCAGTATCTTTCAGCGAGAATATCTGCGAACGCTGCATTTCGGCAACGCCACCACGCACCAGTTCGAGAGATACGTCATAACTGCCGGCGGCACCGTCAACACTGCCGTTTACCAGACCCTGCACCGAGCTTGAACTGGCGCTGATCAAGGCTGTCTGGCTGCCATCGAGCAGTTTTTTCGTGTTGAACTCGGTGTTGCGGGCAATTCGATTGAGATCGAGTTTGAGCTGGTTGACCTCTTTCTGAATCTCAAGCCGGTCATTGCTGGTAAGGGTATCGTTCGAAGACTGGATCGCCAGTTCGCGCATTCTTTGAAGAATGCTGTGCGACTCGCCCAGCGCTCCTTCAGCTGTCTGAATCATCGAGATGCCATCCTGGGCATTGAGAATCGCACGGCTGAGGCCTCTGATCTGACGTCGCATCTTTTCACTGATAGCCAGGCCGGCAGCATCATCAGCCGCGCTGTTGATGCGCAGACCAGAACTCAGCTTCTGAATCGACTTTTCAAGTCGCGATGAGGTCTGACTTATAGCACCGTAGGTGCTGATTGAAAGCACATTTTGATTTATTCGTAAGGTCATATAGATTCCTCCTTGAATCTAACATTGCCTGGCGCTTCCCTGCGCGATCAGGCGAGTAGTTGTAGAACGCCCTGTGGCACCATGTTGGCCTGAGCCAGCATAGCCGTGCCAGATTGCGAAATGATCTGATTGCGGGTGAACTCGATCATTTCCATGGCGATATCGGCATCTCTGATACGTGATTCAGAAGACACCAGATTGCTGTGGGTGTTACGCAGATTGTTGATCGCGAATTCGAGACGGTTCTGGAAAGAACCCATCTTCGAACGTTCAGCCGAGACCTTATCAATGGCCTTATTGATCTTCGCCACAGCTTTCTGCGCGCCTTTTATATTAGTCAGATCGAGGTTGGCAACGCCGAGCGCCTTTGTCGTCATATTGCTGAAAGCAATATCCATACTCTGCCCCTGGTCGGCGCCAATCTGGAACTGCGGTGAAGAATCGACGACAAACATTCTGAAGTTGGCATCACCCGAACCTTGAGCCGTCCCCTCTAACATACCGGTTTTTGACAGCAGGAACTTGCCAGCTGATGTAGCGGTGCCTGAAACCACCAGAGTTACCACACTCGAGGAGGCTGCCGCATTGTCATTATGCAGTTTTCCAACCAGAGTCGATGTGAAGGCCATTGTCGCACCAACCTGATCGAGCCTTACATTCAGGCCTTCGCTCTCGAACTGATCATTGGCGGCATCCTGCAGATCGACGAACGAAACCATATCTGCCGAAGTCACCACGTTTACAATACTGATTTCAACTGTAACCACAGTGGTTCCGCCATCACTGACAAGAAACCGACCCTGAGCCGCCGCAGCAGCAGTAGCCATATACTGACTCATACCCCATTCGATACTTGCAATATCCTTGCGGGCATCGACAAAGCCGCTGTAGGTTCCTTCTACCAGGCCGATACGACTGGCATCTGCAGTAAGCGTACTTATATTGATAGTATTTGGAATGCTTGCAGCAGCTGTTATCGGCTTGTCATAGCTTATTCTGATCTCGCCCTCAACAACTGAAGCATTCAAACCAACAATTGAAGATGCACTCGAGTTGATAAGCCGCGCCAGGCCTTCCATACTCCAGAGGCCTGCAGAAACGGTGACAGTTATGTCATCGCCACCGGCGCTGATGGTAAATGTCGAGTCATTATCGATCATCAGGCCCTGCTCAAGGCCCTGAGTACCTGCTATCTGAGCTGCCTGAGAAGTGAACTCGAGATCTATACCATTCAACAGCGAAGCAGCTACCGTTCCTTCGACGTTGACTTTGCGGACATTACCTGCATCGTCGTGCAACTCAACTGCGACACGGTTATCAACGGCTTCTCTGCTGACATTGATTCCGATAGCATCGAGAACTTTCTGATCAGCTGAAATTGAGATACTGCCAGCTTCACCAATACTTCCAGAAATGATCTGGAGATAGCCACCCATACCGGCGACCTGAGTCTGCACGGTGTTAACCGTAGCTACCCGTGAATTCTGAATAGCCAGACCACTTTTGCTGACCATGGCGTTCTGCAGGGCAGCCGCCAGATTGTCGAGAGTCATCTGACCATCGAGATTGACCGTAGCTGAGTTGCCATTACCAGTTAGAGTTACTGCCTGCGGGGTATCGAGAACGAACACGCCATTGGCATCATAGAACTGAGCGATACTCTGCAACTGCGTTCCACCATCAGCAAGACCCTCAGAATCTTTCAGAGAAAAGATCTGAGATCGTTGCATTTCGCTTATACCACCGCGCAACAGCTCAAGAGAGACTTCATAGCTGCCACCGGTTCCCTGGGCATTTCCGTTGACCAGACCGGCGACCGCGTTTGAACTGGCGCTGATCAAGGCTGTCTGGCTGCCATCGAGCAGTTTTTTGGTGTTGAACTCGGTGTTTTTCGCGATACGATCGAGGTCGAGCTTGAGCTGGTTAACCTCTTTCTGAATCTCGAGGCGGTCATTGCTGGTGAGAGTGTCGTTAGAAGCCTGGATCGCCAGTTCCCGCATTCTCTGCAATATACTGTGCGATTCACCCAGAGCTCCTTCGGCGGTCTGGATCATCGAAATGCCGTCCTGAGCGTTGAGCGCGGCCCGACTCAAACCGCGGATCTGCCGACGCATCTTTTCGCTGATTGCAAGGCCGGCGGCATCATCAGCGGCGCTGTTGATACGCAGACCCGAACTAAGCTTCTGAATCGACTTTTCAAGTCGGGCAGAAGTCTGACTGACAGCACCATAGGTGCTGATTGCAAGCACATTCTGATTGATTTTCAGACTCATAATGATTCCTCCATGAATCGTGGTTAAATTTGCGCATCCTGCGCATTACGACATAAAACTTTGCAAAGCCAGGCAAGTCCCCCTTTCACTTGGGCTCTCCTTAATTCCTGTCCAAAAGTGCATATAATCAAGCTCACAGTCCGATGTTCTTGTCAGCAAACCGTTTACGCTATTAAATGCGCCTTTGCACAGTATGTTTATTTCTATATCAGCAGCCTCTCTCATTCGCCGACGGCGAATGAGAAGGCTTACTTACCCTTTTATGCCAGAAGCTGCAACACCCCCTGTGGCACCAGATTTGCCTGAGCCAGCATGGCTGTGCCTGATTGCGAAATGATCTGATTGCGGGTGAACTCGATCATCTCGAGCGCGATATCAGCATCTCTGATGCGCGATTCCGAAGCAGTCAGGTTGCTGTGAGTGTTGCGCAGGTTGTTGATTGCGAACTCAAGCCGGTTCTGAAACGCGCCCATTTTTGAGCGCTCAGCTGAAACGAGATCGATCGCTTTGTTGATTCGGCCCAGAGCAGCAGAAGCCCCCTTGACCGTAGTCATATCGATATTGGCGACACCCAGAGCTTCGGCCGACATATTCGACATCGAAATGCTCATTGCCTGGCCCTGATCAGCACCAATATGGAATTGCGGCGAATTATCGACGATATGCAACCTGAAGTTTGCATCGCCAAAGCCTTTGGCCGTACCTTCCTTGATCCCGAATACGCTTTGCATGAACACTGCTGTGACCGCACCAGTCATATTGACAGTGACAAGACTGGTGTAGGTATCGCTTGAATCATTGTATCTTCCGACATACAATGAGGTAAAAGCCATGGCACCGCCATGCTGATCAAGGCGCACAGCCGCCTCATTAGCTTCGAGAGTAGCATTGACCGAAGCCTGGAACTGGGTGAACGAACGCATATCAGAAACAAGAAGATCTGCGGCAGCAGTACTGAGAGTTTGCATGATGGTTATACCGAAGCCATCGGCCACGCCATCTGTTACACTCATTACGATAGGCGTACCTATAGAGATACCGTGGGTGCTGCTGGCGACAAATCGAGAGAAACCCCACTCGATGTTCTCCTGATTTTTGACGCCATCGACAAAGCCGCTGTAACTGCCGTTCACAAAGCCCAGCGTACTAACAGAAGCATTGGTTATCAAAATGTTGGTGCTGAGCGTATCAGCAGCGGTAACCGGCTTTTCATAGGTCAACCTGATATCGCCTTCGACGACAGAAGCGCTCAGACCAAGAACCGGCGAATCTGCCACAGTAGCAGCTGCAACCCGGATCTGATGATTGATACTTCTCGCCAGACCTTCCATGGTCCAGTAACCGTCATCGATGTTGACAGTAAATGTGCCCGTTCCAATAGACAGATCGAAACTCTCTGCTACAGAAATATAGAGACCGGCTTCCAGACCTGAAGTTCCGGCAATCTGCGCCGCCTGCGAATTGAACTTGATATCGACACCGCCAAGCAGGCCCGTAGCCACATCAGACTCGGTTTTTACCGCCTTTACATTGCCATAACCATCGCGGGTTGCCATTTCTATACGATTATTGGTTGCTTCTCTGCTTACCGACAATCCAAGCGCATCAATGATTTTCTGGTCGCCAGCAAAAGAAATCTCACCGTTGTTGCCAACATAGCCTGAAGTGATTTCCAGATAGCCGCCAAGACCGGCAATCTGCGTCTGTACAGTATTGATGGTTGCCACGCGCGAGTTCTGAATTTCGAGACCGCTCTTGCTGACAATGGCGTTTTGCAGCTCGGCAGCCAGGTTATCCAGGCTCATCTGGCCATCAAGAGTGACCGAAATGGTGCGACCATTGCCGTTGATATTTAGTATCTGAGGCGTATCCAGCACAAAAACCCCATTGGAGTCATAAAACTGGGCAATACTCTGCAACTGAGTACCACCATCAGCCAGTTGTCCGCTGGCATCCTTGACGGTAAGAATCTGCGACCGCTGCATCTCTGAAATACCGGCTCGCAGAAGTTCAAGCTCGACACTGTAATCTCCCCCACCATTAACCGTACCATTAACCAGCCCGCTTACCGAATTCGAACTGGCACTTATCAGAGCGGACTGGCTACCATCGAGCAGTTTTTTCGTGTTGAACTCGGTATTACGTGAAATGCGGTCGAGATCCTGCTTGAGTTGAGATACTTCTTTCTGTATCTCAAGACGATCGTTGCTGGTAAGAGTGTCATTCGACGACTGGATCGCAAGTTCTCGCATTCTTTGCAATATGCTGTGAGACTCTCCGAGCGCTCCCTCTGCCGTCTGTAGCATCGAAATACCGTCCTGAGCGTTGAGAACAGCACGACTCAGACCTCTGATCTGTCGACGCATCTTTTCGCTGATCGCCAGGCCAGCGGCATCATCGGCAGCGCCATTGATGCGCATGCCAGAACTAAGCTTCTGAATCGATTTCTCCAGACGGGAAGCGGTATTGGCAACTGAACCGTAAGTCCCTACAGCAAGAACGTTTTGATTGATCCTTAAAGACATGATGATTCCTCCATGAACCATATTTGTTCCGGCACATCCCTGCGCCGGGAATTCAAGATGCAGGATATACGCCCACATCAACACCAGGATGTGTTTTCCAGTCAGATTGCAACAGACCACCGAAAACCGGTTACAAAAATCTATTGGTTTGAAATGACAAACCAGATTGCCAACCGGGCAACAACGAATATCAGCTTGTGAGTCAGATATGCCCCAGGCGTTTACGAGAGATCAGAAGTGACAACATTAAAAGATGCTGGCTGATCAGTTGTTGTAATTAAATCCGCGAACTGTTTATCCCAAATGCTCTATATTTGAGTTCATTTTATTGTAAAAGCTGCAACACCCCCTGTGGTATCAGATTGGCTTGCGCCAGCATTGCCGTACCAGACTGAGAGACAATCTGATTACGGGTAAATTCGATCATTTCGTGGGCAATATCAGCATCTCTGATGCGTGATTCAGAAGCAGTCAGATTTGAGTGAGTATTGCGCAAGTTGTTGATTGCGTATTCCAGCCGGTTCTGAAAGGCCCCTATCTTTGAGCGTTCTGAAGAAACCAGATCTATCGCTTTGTTTATCTTGCCAAGCGCTTTTTGCGACGACATGACACTTGTCAGATCAATACTATCGACTCCCAGGGCCTTAGAACCCATATCGGCTATTCCAATGCGCATAATCTGCCCCTGGTCGGCACCAATATGAAACTGCGGAGCACTATCGACGACATGCATGCGATAGTTAGCATCACCTGTGCCTACCGCTGTTCCTTCTTTCACTCCAAATCGGCTCTGCATGAACACAGATTGCAGATCATCGGCCATATTGAGTGAAACAAGGCTGGTATAGGTCGGGCCACCATCATTGTGATAATCACCAATCCGCAAAGATGTAAATGCCATGGCTCCGCCGTGCTGATCTATTCTTACGGCAACTCCAGCACTTGCCAGTCTCTGATTGGCTGAAGCCTGGAAATACCTGAAAGCGACCATGTCAGCCTCGACCAGATCGACCGCGGCAGTGCCAAGTGTTTGCATCAGGGTTATTTCAGCTGGGGGCACGGTGCTTATGCCATCTGAGATGCTTATAATGACACTGTCACCAGCGGTAATATCATATTTAGAGGAGGCGACGAATTTGCTGAAGCCCCATTCTATAGCGGACTGCCGCTTTACTCCATCGACAAAACCGCTGTAAATACCATTCACCAGACCTACAGTCGACTGCGTCGCGCTGGTAATGACTATACTGGTAGATAAGGTATTGGCTGCTGTAGCCGGCTTGTTATAAGTCAGACGGATTTCGCCTTCGACAACCGTGGCACTTAGTCCCGAAAGCTCCGGCGAGGTTGTCTGGGCTGCAGTAGCAATCTGGTGATTGATACTTCGAGTCAGTCCTTCCATGGTCCAGAAACCGGTAGCGAGAGTAATTTCAACAGAACTGGTGCCAATCGTTAAATTGAAACTCTCGCCACCGGCGGCAGAAATCAACAGACCTGATTCCAGACCGGAAGTTCCTGCAATCTGAGCCGGTTGCGAATTAAACATGATATCTATACCGCTCAATAAGCCAACAGCACGGTTCGTTTCGGTTTTAACATTTCTGACATTGCCAAAACTGTCACGCACAGCCAGTTCTACCCTATTGTTGGCTGATTCACGGCTGATACTCATGCCAAGAGCATCGATAACTGCCTGATCGCCACTCATTGAGAATTCGCCCATCTCCCCGACGTTACCAGAGATGATCTCGAGATAACCACCAAGTCCTGCAACACTGGTCTGTGAGGTATTTATGGTAGCGACACGACTGTTCTTTATGCCAAGGCCATTCGAGCTGTTTATTGCATTTTGAAAAGCGGACGCAAGATCATCGAGCGTCATCTGACCATCGAGAATTACTGAAGAATTCCTTGAGTTACCGCTCAAAGTCACTGATAATGGAGTCTCAAGAATAAACACTCCATTGGTATTATAAAACTGTGCTATACTCTGGAGCTGCGTACTGCCATTGGCAAGCATCCCGGACGAATCTTTAACGACAAAAATCTGAGACCGCTGCATTTGCGAAATGCCGGCCTTCAGCAGCTCGAGATCAACCTCATAATCGCCGCCGGTACTATGTGCATTACCAGTTACAATACCGTTCGAATAGCTGGAACTGGTACTGATCAGCGCGGTCTGACTTCCATCCAGCAGTTTTTTGGTATTGAACTCGGTGTTACGAGCTATACGGTCGAGATCGTCGCGCAGCTGCACAACCTCTTTCTGAATTTCAAGGCGGTCACCGCTGGTAAGAGTGTCGTTTGAAGACTGAATCGCCAGCTCACGCATGCGATGCAGGATACTGTGGGTCTCATTAAGAGCTCCTTCTGCTGTCTGCAACATCGAGACGCCATCCTGAGCATTCAAAATAGCCCGGTTGAGACCTCTGATTTGACGCCGCATCTTTTCACTGATTGCTAAACCGGCGGCATCGTCAGCAGCGCGATTGATGCGCATGCCACTGCTGAGTTTCTCGATGGATTTTTCGAGACGATTGGAAGTCTGGGTGAGATGCCCGTAGGCAGATAGAGAAACTACATTCTGATTAATACGTAGAGACATTAGTTGATTCCTCCGTGAATCATTCTTGAAAAATTTCGCATCCTTGCGATAGGGCGATAAAGTATAAGAATCAGCATTTGCGTCAAGGGCTATTTTTTGTTTTTTGCAAAAAAAAATCTGCTGTTGCGAAGCTAAGTTTCGCAACAGCAGAAAACTGTTTTAAACTAGAACTGAATCAGCTTTTACTGGCCGAGCAGTGAGAGAACACTCTGCGGAACCATATTGGCCTGAGCCAGCATCGCAGTACCAGACTGAGAGATGATCTGATTTCTGGTGAACTCGATCATTTCCATGGCGATATCGGCATCTCTGATGCGCGATTCAGCTGAAGTCAGGTTGCTTGAAGTATTCTGGATGTTGTTGATCGCATATTCAAGGCGGTTCTGGTACGAGCCAAGCTTTGATCTTTCAGCTGACACGGTATCAAGAGCCTTGTTGATCTTCGACAGAGCGGTCTGAGCGCCTTCGACGCTGGTCATGTCAAGCTTGTCAACGCCAAGAGCCTCTGAAGACATGTTGCCCATCGAAATCTGCATTCTCTGACCGGCATCGGCACCGATCTGGAACTGCGGCTTGTTATCGACAACATGAATTCTGAAGTTGGTGTCACCAGAGCCAAAAGCAGTGCCATTTTTAAGACCGAACTTGCTCGCGGCATCGGGGTCGCTGACAGCGAGTTCTACCATGCTCTTAGCCGAAGGCTGGCCATTGAGATTTTCCTGGCCGACGCGAGTTGCAGTAAAGGCAAGAGAGCCATTAACCGCATCGACTCTTATCTGAACCTCGTCAGCTTCCAGCTGCGTATTCATATCTGCTATCCAGCTGTTGATCTCAACCATATCCGGCGCGGTTTTATCATCATCTGTAGTATATGCAGCCAGAGTTGAACTGTCACCATCAGCATCTGTAAGATCGAACTCAACAGCGGTACCAGAGGCTGTATGATAGAGACTGAAACCTTCGATTATTTTCGAGTCATCTTTGTTACCCTGGTAAGAGCCACTCAGGGGTCCGACATCCTGAATGCCGAGAACATCAGCATCAGCGACAGAAATGGTAAAGGTGGTACCATTCGAAACCACCGGGGGTTCGAAACTCAGCTGCAGTTCACCTTCGACTATAGATGCACTGAGTCCCTTTAATTCCGGATCTGCAACGATAGCGGTCTCGATCTGTTCATTTATGCTACGGGCAATGCCTTCCATTGTCCAGTCACCGGCTGCTACGTTGATGCCAACTTCGGCTCCACCAGCTGAAATGGTAAAAGACTGAGCACCAGAGAGTCTGAGACCAGACTCGATACCGCCACTGCCGCCAATCTGAGCCGCCTGCGAATCGAACTGCAGGTCGATACCTTCGAGCAGTCCACTGGCGCGGTCACTGCTGGTGCGAACGGTGGTCTTGTTGCCCTGAGCGTCTTCGATCATTATCTGAATCAGATTGTTCTTGGATTCGCGGGTAACCGAAAAGCCGAGAGCATCGACAACGCTCTGCGGGCCGGCAATCGAGAAATTTCCCTGATCTCCGACTGAACCCGAAACAACCTGCATGTAACCACCGAGACCAGAGAC
>Ga0209096_1000708_pt1 | contig 41726 bp, 37 predicted proteins | sample AD_UKC034_MetaG_FD_184407 | JGI IMG/M metagenome (GOLD analysis project Ga0209096, IMG submission 184407) | Active sludge microbial communities of municipal wastewater-treating anaerobic digesters from USA - AD_UKC034_MetaG (SPAdes) (version 2) | ecosystem: Engineered > Bioreactor > Anaerobic >...
CAATCCACAAAGATGGAATACTGTTAGGTACAGGATTGGCCAAGAAATTGAGCGCAGCGGTTGGAGATCGAGTTCAGATAACGACTCCCAAAGGGGATGTATTATCGCTTAAAGTAGTGGGAACCTTTCAGATGGGAATTGGAACCATTGATAATGTAAGAAGCTATGCTAACATCAATACAGTTCAAAATATTTTGCAGGTGAGTCATTCCTTTATTACCGACATCAATATTCGATTGAAAGACATCAATAAAGCTGCTTCCATTGCAAAAGAGTATGCGGCAGTGTATGGCAACACATGCGAAGACTGGGAAACCGCCAATGCTACATTTCAAACCGGTAATACAGTGCGAAACATTATTACCTATGCGGTATCTATTACATTGCTAATTGTTGCCGGTTTTGGAATTTATAACATTTTAACCATGTCCATTTACAATAAAATGAAAGACATAGCCATTCTTAAAGCGATTGGTTTTAATGCGACTGATATCCGTAATGTATTCTTGTTGCAATCCATCATTATAGGTTTTTTTGGTAGTATTGCCGGATTACTTCTTGGATTTATTCTTTCCAGTTTGATTGCACAAGCTCCATTCGATGCAGGTGAGTTTTTTTCTATTACACACTTTCCGGTAAACTTTGATCCATTATACTATATCATTGGGATTGTTTTTGGAATTGCAACCACTTCATTAGCGGGTTTAATGCCATCCTTTAAAGCAGGCAAAATGGATCCGGTTGAAATAATTAGAGGTCAATAGATGGATATTTTAATAGCCGAAAACATTACAAAGTACTTTTACGATCCGGTAAAATTTAAAGTGCTAGATGATATTTCCTTTAAGGTTAAACAAGGCGAGTTCATGGCATTGGTTGGAAAATCAGGATGTGGGAAATCGACACTTTTGTATGTGCTATCTACTTTAGATACCGATTACAGCGGAAATTTAAAAATAGCTAATAACGATTTATATCAATGGACCCAAAGTGAATTGTCAGCTTTTCGAAACCAAAACATCGGCTTCGTTTTTCAGTTTCATTATTTACTACCTGAATTCAGCTGTCTTGAAAATGTGATGATTCCTGCTTTGAAATTGGCGCGAAAAAGTAAAAATGAAATAGAACATGATGCGATGAATAAGCTAAAAATATTGGGGATTGATGATCAAGCACTTAAACCCGCACACAAACTATCGGGTGGGCAACAGCAACGAGTTGCTATTGCACGCGCATTGATTAATGAGCCATCTATCATTATGTGTGATGAACCCACAGGCAATTTGGATACCTATAATACCGATCTTGTTTTTGATATTTTTAAAATGCTAACACACGAATTAAAACAAAGCATTATTGCCGTTACACATGATAATGACTTTTCAGCGCGCTGTGACCGTATTGTAGAAATGGCGGATGGAAAAATAATTTCATAATGAAGTATTCAAAAATTGTTCTAATCCATAATTCTTTTAGTGGTCAGCAGAGTAAGCGATTGTCAAAAGAAGCGTTACTGAATTTGTTTTCAAAGGAATGGCAGGATAGAATCATTTATCGATCAACGGAAAAGAGTGATACGTACTTGACATACGTAGAACTCATTAAAAAGGCTCAACCCGAATTAGTCATTGCAGCCGGAGGAGACGGCACCCTTAATCCGGTGGCTAAAGCTTGCAGCGAATTGAATATGCTTATGGGAATTATTCCATTCGGTTCCGGTAATGGTCTTGCACGTTATTTAGGCTTTTCAATGAATGCAGCTCTTGCGGTTAAGGAGTTGATGATGTCGAGTGAAGTTGAAATTGATACTGCTACGGTGAACGATGCGTTTTTCGTTTGTGCTTGCGGAATTGGCTTTGATGGATTGATTGCACATAAGTTTGCCTCCAATAAGAAGCGTGGATTTTTATCTTATATCAAAGAAGGAATTATACCACTATTCACTTATTCCAATGCAAACTACATCATTACATTTGATGGAAAAGAACTCAAGCGAAAGGCCTTTTTGGTTTGTGTAGCCAATATCAACCAGTATGGCAATGACGCCTTTATTGCGCCTGATGCCAATGCCAGTGATGAGCAACTGAATATTGTAATTGTTCGCTCATTTTCATTATTGAATGGACTATTTGCTTTCCGAAGATTGTTTAACAAAACAATTTATCAATGGAATGCTATTGAACATTATAAAACCAATCGAGTGGAAATAAATTGTGACACAAAACAGTGTTATCATTTTGATGGTGAGCCGGCTTGTCATGAGCGTACATTTATCATACAAACAGGCGGTAATAAGTTGAGGATATTAAGAGCGACTAAATAATCTCCAATGCATTTTGTTTGATCCATCCCGTGGTTCCGTTGGATAGCTTTATTTTGTACCATCCGGTCAAATCATCTAATAGTTCAGCCTTGGTTCCTTCGTGTAGCATAAATAAGGAAGTGCTTTTCTCATCCGGACTGCTGTACACATAAGTGCTTAATACATTTACAATGGCATGAGATTTTGCATCAAGTTTCTTTTGAAGTAACTGAGAACAGGTGAGGGTGATCAATGAGGTGAAACCCAATATCAGCAATAGAACAAAGGCCGGTTTGCGAAGGGATATGTTTGATGCCAAAATAAATACAGATCCACAAATTAATGCCAACCATATTAAGGCAATGCTAAGATTCATCCATTGTCCGGGATTCAACGAATACAAAAAAGAATTGAACCAACGCACATAAAATACTTGAGGAGTACTTTCTATCCGGTCGGTAGTTTGATTGTTTACAAAATTTAAATTGGCTATAGCATCTTGGTGATTCGGATTCAAACGCAATACGCGTTCGTATTGAACAATTGCCTGTGCAAAATGTCCCGACTTGTAATAAGCATTGCCTAAGTTGTAAAGCAACACTTCATTTGGGCCGTCCTTGCTCAACAGACTTTCAAATAATTCACATGACTTGTCGTATTCTTTACTGTTGTATGCTTTAATGGCAGTATCAAACAGTGGGTTTGAAGCGTAAGTGGATACTGCTTGCGTACCAATCAAAACCAAAATGAAAATGAGTTGTTGCATTTTCTTCATTGCGTTCTTAATTCTTGTTCTGTTTGTATGATGGCTTCAGAAGCCAAACTGTAGATCTCTTTACGTTTTTCATCTGTGTCGGAAAACATTCCATACTGAACCATTTCACATTGCTTTATTACATTCATATAATTAGCAATCAATGCTTCACTTGCTCCGCTGCTTTGCAACATATTTTCAGCCGTATCTCTCGATAAATCCGCTTGATTTAATTTAAAGCGATTAGCAATAAAGCCGTACATCGCTTTTAAAGTTTCCTCATAAAATCGCTTCGTGTTTTTGTCGTCAACAACTGCTGCCACATGACGTAAATTTTGCTTCGCTATTTTAACCGCTTGTCGGCTTTTAAAATGAGTCATGTTGGCTCGATCTTTCAAATGCTTTCTTCTCAACAATATTAATGATGCTAAAAGAAAGTAGGGGAGTGCATACATAAAATAGGAAAATCCTCCAATCTTGCTTTGTTGTCCGGGAGTATAATTGGTTTTTAGGTATTGAATGTCTTTGCCCAATTCTTTAAAGTCGGATTTGGTAGTTTGAGTAACAGCTGAAACGCTGCCATCTCCTTTTTCAACATGCAGTATGAAAGGACCTTTAGTCGATGAAAAATATTTCTGTTGGCTTGGATCGAAATATGAAAAACTCAACTCAGGTATTTTGTACTCACCTTCAATACGGGGAATAATCAAATACTCGTATTCAATACTACCGCTTACTCCACTGGCAGTGCTGCTCAGTCGATCGCTAACTTTAGGATCATATACTTCAAAGTCGCTGCTTAATTCGGGTTTGGGAGGGTCAATAAGTTTTAAATTTCCTTTTCCGCTAAATTTTAGTTTGAGGGTAAGGGCATCGTTAGCTTTCAGTCGATCTTTATCTACCGTAGCATCAAAAGTTATAGTGCCAACTGTGCCACTAAAATTATCGGGTTTTGGTTCCGGTAGTGTCTTTACATTAATTTTTAGTGTGTTACTTTCAATAGCAACTTTTATATCTCTTGCATTTCCAAAACCAAAAAATGGATCGTTAAAGAATGGATCATTGAAAACACTAAACGGATCATTCGGATTTCTGTTCGACCGTGTTTTTACGCGTGCTATACACTCACCGGTCATTTTTTCAATGTTCAATGAACCGCTTTGTTGAGGAAACAACACCATCTTCTTGATTTCGCCAACTTTATAGTTTACCCCATCTATAACTTCATTACTCAATTGCAATTGATCGGGTAGTTTCACATCCTGCGAATAAAAACCATTCATCGATGGCATATTGTTTATGGCATAGTTCAGTATGTCCACATTGGTATAGAGTTTATAAGTAAGGGTAATTCCCTCACCTTGATAAACACTGCTTTTATTTACAATCGCTTTTATAAAAACACTGGCGCCACCTTGTACACTTTGATTGTCTTGTGATCCTGAATTTTGTTTACCCGAAGCTTTTGCTTTAGTCACATTGATGGATACCGGATTACTGCTTAGACGATTGTTGCCAACGGTAATTTGTGCCGGAGCAATTTCAAATTTCCCTTCTTGTTTGGGTTGTAGTATGTATGAAAGGCTAACACTTTGACTCATTTGACCATTTACAAATTGCATGCTGGTACTTTGGTTGGGCCCCGACAATACATGAAATGAATTGAGTGGAGGAGCCGAGAACTGACTTGCATTGGTGTTGATCGTAAACGTCAATTGAAATTGTTCGTTCAACGCCACATTCGCCTTGTTTACAGATGCAGTAAACTTGGCATCTTGAGATACGGCATTGCTAACTAAACCCAGTAGGAAAACGATATGTAATATGATTTTCTTAGTCATCTTACCAGTCTTTTTCAGGGCGAGTGATTTTTCCTTCCTTCAATTTCATTTTATCCTGCAACTCTTTTTCTTCGTTTTTTAATGCTTGCAATATACGCTCTGCATCTTCCTTTGAAATCTTTTGTTGTTTTTGTTGTGCCTCCTGTTGTTTTTGCTCTTCCTTTTTATTCTCTTCGTTTTGTTGCTGTTGTTGCTTCTGCTGCTGTTGTTGTTCTTTTTTGTCTTTATCCTTATTGTCCTGCTGCTGTTGCTGTTGTTGAGCCAGTTTTGTCATGGCATACGACAAGTTGTATCGAGCATCTTCATCGTCAGGATCATTGCGCAAGGCTTTCTTGTAAGCTTCAATACTCTCTTCGTACTTTTCATTTTTAAACAATGAGTTGCCAATATTATAGTATCGTTTCGACAAAGCTTCTTTATCATTCATCACCGAGTTCTGATCAGAGTATTGTTGAATGGCTTCATCGTATTTCCCCTGTTTGTATAAAGCGTTGCCCAAATTAAATTTCGAAAGATCATATTGCTGATTCTTTTCCAAAGACTTTCTGTACTTCAATTCGGCTTCCGGAAACTTGCTGTTCTTATACTCTGAGTTTCCTTCTCGTGCATAGCTTCTTTCATTTTGTGCAATGCATAAATGGAGGCACACAAAAGTGAAAAGAAAAACAATACTGATAAATTTACTCATGGCTAAAAGGATTTAATTTTCTCAACCATTTACTTTTTCGGTTGGTAATAAATATTTCCAAAACCAAAATTACAAAGGATAACATTAAAAAGATCTGAAATTGATCGGCATAACTGGTAAACATGTTGGACTCAAATTCGTTTTGTTCCATATTCTCCACTTCTTGCAAAATCAATTCCAATCCATCATCATTGTTGCTGGCTTTTATGTATTTCCCTTTTCCGTTTTGCGCAATGGTATAAAGCGATTCATCGCTTAGTTTTGAGATAACGGTTTGGCCGCTGTGGTCTTGCTTATAACTCACAATACGACCATTGGACATCACAGGAATAGGAGCACCTTCTTCGGTTCCCATGCCAATGGTATGTACAAAAATTCCTTTCTCCCGTGCTTCCAATGCAGTTTGCGCCCCATTTCCTTCGTGATCTTCTCCATCGGTAATGATCACTATCGCATTGTGTTTAAACGTGCTGTCGCCAAACGATTGCATGGAGAGTTCTATCGCATCGCCAATATCGGTTCCTTGAGTGGGAACTATATCGGTAGTGATAGTAGATAAAAATAATTTGGCCGCCCCATAGTCGCTCGTTATTGGCAACTGTACATAAGCTTTACCGGCAAAAACAATTAGCCCAATTCGATCGCCTTGTAATTGATCAATCAATCGTGAAATAGCTCTCTTAGATTTCTCCAATCGATTGGGTTTGAAATCTTGCGCCAGCATGCTTTGTGAAACATCCAAACAGATAACTAAATCAATTCCTTTGCGTTTCACCTTTTCCATTTTGGTTCCAATCTGAGGATTGACTATACCGATAATCAACAGTAGGGTAGCAATCATCAATAAAATAAACCGGAAAGTTGCTTTGTGGCGTGATGCATCACCTAATAAATGCGGCAACAAAGCTTTTTCACTATAAAGCGATAGTTTTTTCTTCTTCCAGTTTCGAAGCCAAAGGAAGATGAGGACCATCACAGGAATGATGAACAACAAGTACAAATATTCGCTATGTGCCAATCGCATCATACTTAGGGCAATGATTTAAAATACAGGTAACGCAATATCAATTCAAAAACAAAAACTCCTAAGGCCAATAAAGCCAATGGAAAATATTCTTCAGTATAACGTCTGAATTCGGTTACGCTGATTTTCGTTTTTTCCATTTGATCAATCTCTGCATAAATGTCTTGCAGTTTTTTATTATTGGTTGCTCTGAAATATTTCCCGTCCGTTATTTTAGAAATTTCTTTTAAGGTAGCTTCGTCTATTTGTACTTCTACATTTTGATATTGAATACCGAAAGGAGTTTTGAAAGGGTAGGGCGCCATGCCAATACTACCCACACCGATGGTATATACGCGTATTCCAAAGGTGCGAGCTATTTCTCCGGCTGTTAAGGGTGGCACCGAGCCCGAATTGTTGACTCCATCGGTGAGTAAAATAATGACTTTACTTTTTAGTTCACTGTCTTTCAAACGACTTACGGCAGTGGCCAATCCATCGCCAAGTGCGGTACCATCTGTGAGCATACCACTTTTTATATTGCCCATCAGATTTTGCAATACCGAATGATCGGAGGTTATAGGACATTGTGTAAAAGCTTCACCACCAAAGATGACTAAGCCGATCATATCATTTTTCCGATCGGCCAAAAAATCAAGTGCCACTTTTTTTGCAGCCTCAATTCGATTAGGCTTCAAGTCTTCAGCCAACATCGATCCACTTATATCCATAGCCAATACCAAACCAATGCCTTCGGTTTTTACTTCCTGTCCAGAGCTGCTCGACTGTGGTCGGGCAATAGCAAGGATTAACAACGCTATACTGATCAGTCGCAATACAAATGGTAATCTTCGCAAACGAACTTTAAGCGTTTTACGGAGTGTGTTCAATACATGAAATCCCGATATTTTTATTTCACTTCTTTTTCTCTCCGAATAAAATATTTCATAAACAATCAGTAGGGGTAAGATCAACAGGAGCCAAAGAAATTCAGGATTGGCGAATTCAATTCCATTAAACATGGGTTTCACCTCCTTTGTCAGTCAATGTTTCAGCGGCATAATAGCGGACAAATTCTTCAGCAAATTGAAAACTTTGCTCATTCTCATAAGCTACCGGTATTGCCTTTGCAAATTTTACTCCATCGGCAATTTCCAACATGTATTTCAATCGTTTGAAGTTTTCTTCATGACAGATCTGTTTTCTTTCGATCTCATGTAATATTTCAAATGAGGTTTGTTCCAAAGCCGGAACCTGCCATTTATTTTCTATAAACAAACGTACTATTTCAGTTAGACGGCTATGATACTCTTTGTTTCGCCCTTGCTGCCACAAGGATTCGCTTTTCAATTGCGCCAACTGTTGCAAGGCCAATTCATGAGGCGGTATTTTAAGCTGTTTCTCTTCGGGTTGAAGTGTTTTTTTCTTCCATCGCTTTCTCAAATACCAAATCAAAAACACGATCAATAATATGCTAATTGAAATGAGTAAGTGAGGAATAAGATCTTTGAATGAAAATGGAACTTCTTCTATGCTTTTAATATCACGAATGGCTTCGCTTGTATCTACTTCAACTGTATGTACCTGAATGCTAAGAAAATCAGTTTTAACCGAATCCAAATTATTGGCTAACGAGTAGTAAAAAGTAATGGGTTCAATCGTGTGCGTACCACTATCGAACGATGTGATGTAAAAAGATTGAACATATTGATTGCGCTGATCTTCTCTTAGTGTGTCAATATTACTTTTGTTCAACAACTCAAGTTTATGGATCGAATCTGGTAGGAGAGGCCATTGTACATTTGCTTCGGCAGGAACATTCAATAGCAACTGCATCCGAACTTGCTGCCCGATCAACAAAGCATGGGTATCGGCTTGTAAAGTAGCTACCGCATTTTGAGCCATACTATTGCCGGGTGACAGCAATGACCAAATGCAAAGAGCTATTAATAGTATTTGACAACGCAATGATTTCATAGCTTATCGGGCACTCATTCTTTTCTTAAAAAAATTCATCAAAGGTTGAACATAGTTTTCATGCGTCATCAAATCAACACAATCAACTCCCGATTTTAAAAACCATTCGTCTTGCATCTGTTTTTGTTGAAGCGCAATTTTTTTGTACAACATTCTGTTCTGATCATCCGATAAATCAACCCACATCGTCTTTCCGGATTCGGGATCAATAAATTTAGATAAGCCCAAGTCGGGTATTTCTTTATCAATAACATCACTCAAACGTACCGCCACTAAGTCGTGCCGCCTCGCTGCCAAACGCAATTCTTTTTCATAGTTCCGATCAATAAAATCGCTGATTACAAATGAGATGCTTCTCTTCTTGATCACCTGACTCAGATATTGGAGTGCTTGCGAAATATTGGTTTTGTTTGAGCTGGGTTCAAAGTTCAACAACTCACGAATGATTCTAAGAATATGCGATTTACCTTTTTTTGGTGGAATGAATTTTTCAATGGTATCACTGAAAAAAATAACCCCTATTTTATCGTTATTGGTAATGGCAGAAAAACTCAAAACCGCACATAACTCTGTGATCAGATCTTTCTTCAACATTCCTTTGCTACCAAAGATTCCCGAAGCACTGACATCTACCAATAGAATGACAACCAATTCCCTTTCTTCGTGAAAAACTTTAACAAAGGGATGATTGAATCGCGCAGTTACATTCCAATCAATGAAACGAATATCATCGTTGTGTTGATATTCGCGTACTTCAGAAAAAGTCATACCTCTTCCCTTAAAAGCTGAGTGATATTCTCCCGAGAAAATCTGACTACTCAAGCCTTTGGTTTTAATTTCAATCTTTCTGACCTTTTTTAAAAGTTCGCTTGTCTCCATTGATTAGGGCACTTCAACCATGTTGAGTATTTCGTTTATGATTTGTTCTGCGCTAATGTTTTCCGCTTCCGCTTCGTAGGTTAATCCTATTCGGTGCCGCATCACATCATGGCAAACCGCTCTAACATCTTCAGGAATCACATAACCTCTTCTTTTTATAAAGGCATGTGCTTTCGAAGCAAGCGCAAGATTTATGCTGGCTCTGGGCGAACCTCCATATTGCAATAGGGCTTTTATTTTATCCAACTTGTAGTCTGATGGGAATCGGCTGGCAAAAACGATATCGATGATGTACTTCTCAATTTTTTCATCCATATACACTTGCTTCACCATATTGCGTGCCTGCACTACCTGTTCTTTTTTTATAACCGCTGAAGTGCTTTTGTTTTCGGCATTTAAATTTTGACGCATGATCAATTTTTCTTCTTCCTTATTCGGATAGCCGACCACCACTTTTAGCATAAAGCGGTCCAATTGCGCCTCAGGTAAAGGATAGGTTCCCTCTTGCTCCAAAGGATTTTGGGTAGCCAAAACCATGAAAGGTTCAGGCAATTTAAAAGTTTCTTCACCAATGGTAACTTGTCTTTCCTGCATGGCTTCCAGCAAAGCACTTTGTACTTTGGCCGGAGCACGGTTAATTTCATCGGCCAAAATAAAATTGGCAAACACAGGTCCTTTACGTACCGTAAACTCTTCTTTCTTCTGATTGTATATGAGCGTTCCGATCAAATCGGCCGGCAATAAATCGGGTGTAAACTGCACACGACTAAATTGTGCATCAATACTGCTGGCCAAGGATTTTATCGCTAAAGTTTTTGCCAAACCCGGAACACCTTCCAACAAGCAATGACCATTGGTTAATAAACAAATCAACAAGCGCTCCACCATCAATTTTTGTCCGATGATGTTTTTAGAAAGTTCCATGCTCACCAAATCGATGAAGGCACTCTCTTGCTGGATTTTATCATTTAACTCTTTTATATCCATAGTAAATTGATTTAAGGCTGCAATTTTAACATTTTTAAAGGGATTTTTAGTTTGTTACGGCCGTTAAAAATTGTTAACAGTTGTATTTTTTGTTGGTATTTCATCCCCAATTGACTCATTTGCTTTCTGTACTTTTGCGCCCAATGCAGCGATATTTCTTTGAGATCTCTTATAATGGTTCTGATTTTCACGGATGGCAAATCCAAAAAAACGGACTTTCGGTGCAAGAAGTTTTTGACGATGCCCTGAAAGTTTTACTCAAAGCTCAAGCTCCTTCAGTGGGTTGTGGCAGAACCGATACCGGTGTTCATGCCTTGCAGTTTTATGTGCACTCTGATATTCCACAGCGCATTCAAAATCCGGCTAAGACCATTGCGCAGTTGAATTCCATTTTACCGGAACACATTTCAGTCAAGGTTTTGCACGAAGTAGAACAAAGTGCACATGCACGTTTTGATGCCAGCCAAAGAACCTATCTCTATTTCATTCACTTTCAAAAAAATGCTTTTCTCAGCGATCGATCTTTTTTGCTGCGTCAAAGTGTGAACGTGGATGATATGAATAAAGCTTGTACCACTTTGATAGGGCAAAAAGATTTTTCTTGTTTCAGTAAATCCAATACCCAAACCAAAACCAATATCTGTACAATTACACAAGCACATTGGAAAAGCTATTCGAACGGTTTGGTGTTTACCATTTCAGCCGACCGTTTTTTAAGAAATATGGTGAGAGCCATAGTAGGTACTTGTCTGGATATAGGAAAAGGAAAACACGAGTCCCAATGGATGAAACAACTCATTGCCTCAAAAAACAGAAGCAAAGCTGGTCGGTCGGTACCGGCTCATGCATTGTATTTAAGCAGTGTAGATTATCCCTACATTTTGAAAACAAAAAAAAGTAAAGCGGTTGAACAATGGATGCCGGTATTGGTTTAGTATAATATGAAAAACGTATCAGGAAAATCATTTGATCTGGAAATTTTGCGTAGAATATTTATGTACGCAAAACCCTATTCTAAAGTATTTGCCTGGACGGTTGCACTAACCATTGTATTGGGCATTATTGCTCCCATACGACCTTGGCTCATTCAATACACCCTCGATACGCACGTAGCCGCTTTCGATACGCATGGTTTGTTACAAATGACTTTGATTTTAGTAGCTACCATGGTTTTGCAAGTGATTGTACAATTTTTTCATACCTATTATACCGGTGCATTGGGTCAATGGGTTATACGCGATTTAAGAGTGAAATTATTTGGACATCTCATTAAGTTCAGAACACCTTATTTTGATCGAACTCCTGTTGGTACTCCGGTTACCCGTATGGTATCCGATATGGAAACTATTGCGGATATTTTTTCGGATGGCTTACTCATTATTATTGGCGACATCCTTCAACTGATAGCCATATTGGCGGTTATGTTTTATGTCGATTGGCGACTGGCACTAATTTCCTTAAGTACGGTTCCTTTTCTTTTGTTGGCGACACGCTCTTTTAAAAACAACATTAAGAAAGTATTCAACGAAGTGCGGACGCGCGTATCAGAACTCAATGTTTTTGTAAACGAACATCTTACCGGAATGCTCATCACACAAGTGTTTAATAAAGAAAAAGATGAGATGAAAAAGTTCGATCAGATCAATCAACATCATCGCGATGCCAATATAAAATCGGTTTGGTATTACAGTATCTTTTTTCCGGTGGTTGAAATATTATCCGCCATCAGTGTGGGATTAATTATTTGGTGGGGAGCGCATGGCATTATACAGGAACAAGTAAGTTTTGGAACTTTGGTGGCCTTCATCATGTATATCAGTTTATTGTTCAGACCTATGCGCGAGTTGGCCGATAAGTTTAATTCACTGCAAATGGGAATGGTGAGTTCCGAACGCATTTTTGCTCTATTAGATACCGAAACAGGTGTGCGCACTATGGGTACGAAAGATGCCTCGAACATTCAAGGCGAAATTCGTTTTGAGAATGTTTGGTTTGCCTACGAAGACGAGAATTGGGTGCTTCGCGATGTTTCGTTTCAAATAAAACCAGGACAAATGTTTGCGATTGTAGGTTCTACCGGTGCCGGAAAATCTACAATCATCTCATTAATCAATCGTTTTTACGACATACAGAAAGGAAAAATTCTTATCGATGGTGTTGACATAATGGACTACGATTTAGAATCCTTGCGCAAAAGAGTTGCTTTGGTCATGCAAGATGTATTTCTGTTTAGCGATTCCATTTATAACAATATCACCTTATACGATGAGAATATATCAGAGCAAGAAGTTGTGAATGCCAGTAGAATGGTGGGAGCTCATTCTTTTATCGAAAAACTACCCGATGCCTTTCAATTCAATGTTCGCGAAAGGGGCTCGGTGCTTTCAAGTGGGCAGCGACAGTTAATTTCATTTATTCGCGCTTATGTTTTCAAACCGGCCATCCTCATTTTAGACGAAGCCACTTCATCACTCGATTCGGAGAGTGAAGAACTGATCGGAAAGGCCACGCAGGCATTGGTAAGCAATCGAACCTCCATAGTCATAGCACATCGCTTGAGCACCATCCAAAAGGCCGATTGCATTTTGGTAATGGAAAAGGGTAAAATTGTTCAAAGTGGAACACATGAGGAAATGATTCGGGAAGAAGGAGTGTATAAAAACCTCTACGATATACAGTTTGCTGCCGAAATGAGTGCTTAAGTAACCCTATACCAATTTGTTTCGTAAACCATGCCGGTAAATTGTACTATAGGCATGGCACAAAAGATCAAATTAGGAACGATACAAAAAGTGAGATTGGAATTGATCATTCGCTATACCATTTTTTCGAGCGGTGTGCTGATTTATGCTTTTATGCTCTATTTGGTCTTGCACACATTGTACGGAACAAATACTCCGGTGATGGCAAAAGAAAAAGCTACGGAACTTCTTTCGAAGCGGTAAAATTCCAACTGATATATATCATTCTTTCAACTGCTTTGCATCATAATGCATCAAGTGAATCACATTTACTTTTAATCCATTCAGAAATGCAGCGAATATTTTGCATTCATTTTCTTCTGAGAAGATGATGTGTTCAAAAATCTCTTCGTTTAATTTTTTGGGTTGTTTAGGTACAGATGAGCCTTTGCTGTTGTAAGCAAGGGCTTTTCTGTTTAATGTAGTTCAACACTTTGATGAGCTTCGGGTAAATGTATGGGACATTTAAAGCCATTTTTTATCAATTCCGATTTAAAATATCGCATCACATCTAATTCACCGTGTACTAAAAAAATCGATTTTATATTTTCAATTTCCTGGGTTTTCAGATAGGCAATCATTTCAGCGTAGTCGGCATGAGCGCTATAGGAGTCCATTCGTTCTACCAAAGCATTTACTTTATACTCATCGCCATGTATACGAACATTACTTGCTCCATTTCGCAATCGACCACCCAAACTTTCAGGTGTGCAATAGCCGGCCAGCAAGATAGTATTGCGTGCGTCTTCAATCGCATATTTTATATGATGCTTCACACGTCCGGCTTCGGCCATGCCCGATGCTGATAGAATGATACATGGTTCTTTTAAGTCGTTGAGTTTTTTTGAATCAGATGCATCGGTAATGTAAAATACATTGGAGAACATGAATGGTTTGCCATCGGTGTCTTTCATATACTGCTGTATTTCTTCGTTAAAGTAATGCGCATTGTTTTGCATCACTTCAGTAGAACGCACCGATAAAGGACTATCGACAAAAACGTTAATGGGGGGCAACATTTTTTTTTCGTGCAATCGATCCAAGGCATACAAAACCTCTTGTGTTCGGTCTACACTGAAAGCAGGAATAATTAATCGTCCCTTTTTAACAATACATGTCTCATTTACTACTTGCAATAATTTTTGTTCGGCATCAGAACGTTTATCGTGCAATCGATCGCCATAAGTCGATTCGCAAATAATATATTCACTGGGCGGAAAGGTTTTTGGTGAAGGCAATATTTTATCGCCCGGCCTACCTATATCAGCCGTATAGGTGATCGTAAAACTTTTGTTATTTTCTTTTACAAATAAACTAATGGCAGCCGAGCCTAAAATATGTCCTGTGTCGGTAAACTGAAATTGCAACTCATCGCTAAGGGGAGTAGCTATATTGTACTCAACAGTTTCGAAAAGAGTTAAACATTTTTGTACATCCTTTTCATCGTAAAGAGGTTCAATGGCACTCATACCCTTGTCGGCTCTACGTTTGTTCAAACGGCTTATGTCGGCTTGTTGAATATGTGCGCTATCATAAAGCATCAATTTGCACAAATCGAGCGTACCTTGAGTGGCATAAATTTTTCCTTCAAAACCTTCGGCACACAAACGGGGAAGCAGCCCGCTATGATCAATATGCGCATGACTGAGAAGAACCATATCTATTTGCGCAGGGTTAAATCCAAAATGACGATTGAGCGGATCGGTATCAATTCCTTTTCCTTGAAACATGCCGCAGTCGAGTAATACTTTAAATCCTTTTTTTGTTTCGATTAAATGTTTGGAACCGGTAACCGTTTGTGCCGCACCATGAAAAGAGATTTTCATTTAAAATAGTTTTGAAAAAGATACAAAAAAATCCGCCTCAAGCTTTATCCCATATCCAATCGGCACTTTGCGAAAATTGAATGAAAGCATCAGTGGCAATGATAATGAGGGCACCCGACTCTTCGCGAACTGATTTGAAACGGGTAACAATACAAAAGACTATAAATGCTAAAGATATAATACATGCAAAACCGGCCATGCCCGCCAAGGGGTAGTGAAAAAGTTTGATCAGATGATTGGCAATGAGTATGCCCAAGGCAATGAGCAAATATTTTTGCAAACCGGTTTGTGCCGATGGTTTTAACAAAACCAACAGTGCAAAAAGAGTAAGCCCTATTACATAAATCCATAATCCTGCTTGATAGGTACTCTCAAAAGGAATAAGCGAAATGAGAATACCCGATATGAGGCTGATGAGCACAACCCTTAATAAAGTGTCTTTGCTCCGGTTGAAGAAAAATATCCCCAACAGAGCGGCCAATGCTATGAGTAGTTTGTATGCCATGTGGTAAAAATAATGTTAAAGCTATAAATATTAGAAACAAAATGCTGCATAGGGTCACATATAATTATTGTGAAACAGACTTAGGTTTTACTTTTAATAATCCAAAGCGTTGTCGAATAATGGCTATAAAATTGAACAAGGCTTATTAATCTGACTGCGGAAGCATTCCAAAATAGTATTCGCCTTTTACTGGTTTTAAAATATAACTTGCATTAATAATGTGGATTGCTGTATCATATTGAAATTTTATGTATTTAATTTTCGTATTGCAAATTTTATTATTGTATAACGGTTTGCGGCTTTGCGTTGGTTGGCTTTTGAAACGCTCAACTGTCTATACCGACAAAAGGTTGTTTAAAGATACAAAACATAATATTACCTCGTCTGCACCAATTACTGGTAGGTGCTGTTAGGTGCTGGCGTTCTTGTTTAAGGCTCGATTATTATTTTTTGTGTTGCCTTTTCATATGGTGTTTCAATTGTCAAAATGTATGTCCCACCTAAATTCAGGTTTTTAATTTTCCGCTGAAATGTATTTTCGCCAAGAACTAAATTGGTTAAAATTCTTTCTTCTATTTTTTTACCGTCAATACTATAAATTGAAATTTTTGTTTCTGAAATTTTATTTAAATTAAATTTCACTAAAAAATTTCCATCATTAGGATTTGGAAACACTTGCATTTTCAATGTTCCAATACTTTGTCCATTTAGGTCGTGAATACCTAAAGAAGAGTTTTTTATAACATACACTTTGAATATTTGGCTACTTGCACTACTTTGAGTTCCTGTATTTGTAAAAAATATATTTGCAGCCGTGCTGCTGATACCTCCATAAATGTATCCAATCAAAGTTGTGTCAGCCGTAAAATCATCTAATTTAAATACTTCGTTGCTGTAATGTGGCACTGTATCTATGGGAATAAATTCAGAACCTGCTCCCAACAATGCAGACATTTCAATAGGTAATTTATATTCAGCCATTGTGCCACTTGCATCTCTTGTAACTCGTGCAATGGTTTTTACAAATGGAACATTGTTGTCTTGAACCAATATTCCTAAACTGTCATAATATTGTGCTATACCACCAAAAAACACCGTGTGCATTTCGTTGTTTATAGCACTATATATTGGAATATGAGCACAGTGGTAGTGATTGTAATATTGCGAAAAAGCATTGTTAACCGAATGCCCTGTGCTGTCTATGTTTACACAATTTAAAAAAGGTAAATCAACACCCACTTGAAATACTCCCGAAAATGCAGTTAATCCTTCTTGTCCTGTTGGCATTATTTGCGGAACAACATTATAATCTCTTCTATGAAGATTTGTAGCATCTACTATGGTAGGCAAATGTGTAACATTAAGGGTCATACCATCATCAGAAATTGTAAACTTACGGATGGCGTTTGTATATTCTTGAAAAAAACCGGGCCCATGAGTTGGTCCATGGGGGTTATACCTTCCAATGAATTTTTGTCCTCCAGTTAAATAATAAGTATCGTATATTTTATTAAGGTACCCACCAGTAACGGCAAACATTGTATCTGTTATCTGCCGAACATATGATGTAAACGATGTTTGGTTGATAACTGCATTTATAACATCAGGAACTTTAACAGCACTAAGGTTTGGATATGTAATATGGTCAGCAGATGTGTTGCTGTAACCATAGCCACCTACCAAGTATAAATAATCTCCCTCCTGAATAAATTCCATATTGGTTGAACTTAATTGTTCTTGCAACCCAATTGGAAGTGATGATAATGGAGCCGACCATTTTTGTTGAGCAACTGGGTCAACAACTATTAACTGATTGTTGTGTCCCGCTATATCAAAAGCAGCAAAGGGTTGTCTGCGATGAAGTCCGTCAAGTCGACCACCAACAACAAGCCATTTTCCGTTGTGTTGTCCAAAAGCATAGGCTTGAAGTCCACCAAGTCCAGATATATTCATTGGTTCAATATAAATATTAAAAGGTGTCGTCTGAGAAAAGACTGAAAGACTTAAAAAGATTAGTCCTAAAAATGTCGTTAGTTTCTTTGTCATTTTATTTGATATTAATTTTCCCGAAAATTACTTTTTTGTTGTGGATCTGTTTGTGACCTTTGTTACGTAAGTAATATTTAGTTTCTGTCGTCTTTTAGGCTTGTTGGTAACGGTCTCGTATAAGAGCAGTAGCGGATTTTAACCCACTAAACTGTCAGATAGCACCGACCTTTGATTTATAGTTTTACGTTTCAAATTAGCACTGAACCCGCTATTGCTCTTATACAATGTTGCATGCCCGTGCTTTCTTTTCGTCCGTGCGTTGGGGCAGCCATACTCTTTGGCAAGTTTTGGCTTGTGCGGCTGCTTTGAGCGACTTGCCAATGTCTATGGATGCGAAGGGTAGGCATTAGAATGTTTCCCCTAATTGTCTGAACATGTCAATAGTATTCGTGTATGTTACTCCGACTGCATCACAGCAATCTGGCATTTTGATTTTACTTTTCTTTTGTGGGGCGCTTATTTCTTGAGTAACAAGTGTTCTGTTCGCTGGATCCGCCAACGTATAAGCAATTAGGAAAGCATCTGCTTCATCAGCATCAAGAAATTCATTTAGTGCATTTTGCAAATAGTGATGATTCATTGACATAGCCCAAGCTGTTACTCGGCTATATTCTGCCATAATCTCATCTGAGCTTTTGAAAAAGTCCTGCGGTAGATTGGCTTTGCACCATGCCTCTAAATCGTCATTCTTGTCGTAGAGTTCGTTCTTAACTTTGTCAATGCTGATGATCCTTCCTGCATTTGCTAACTGCTGAACTTTGTTCCAAAATCCGGTTGCAATGTCGAGCGGATATGTATTACGATGGGCTTCAATGAAGAAATTGCTATCCACTACAAATACTGTCATTATTACAAATGTTTAGCAAAAAACTTCTCGAAAGTATCTCCTTTCATGCTTGTCAGTTTGCAAGCATCGCGATAAAGTATTTGACCGGATTTAACCGCTTGATTGATGTGAGCAGCAAATGTTATGCTCAAGCGTTTTTTTGCAGTGGCAAAGAAATCACCTCCGGACGGTTGGTTGTCCTTTTTCCTGTATTCTCTTTGGCTGTATGCTTCATAGAAGTCAAGAAACTGGTTCCTTGTCCATTTTCCAGTGTCTAATGCTCGCCTTGCGATTACTATTTCACTGACCTTAAAGTGTCGTGCAATTGTGCTGGTATTGGGGTTTCTGTTCCATGCTTCATTAAATGCTGTTTCGGGAACAAGAAATTCAGCAGCAACCTGATCACATAGCTTTTCTATCGGATCATTTGCAGGTTGCATTCTTCTGAAATCAAAACCCGCACTATGTCCAGTCCAGATATGGGCAAGTTCATGAACAACAGTGAACATTTGGGCAGACTTGAAATCCCCATTGTTAATGAACATGAAAGGGGCAATTTCATCCACTAACACAAAACCCCTACATTCATCAACCGGAATTTTACGCTTTGTACTGTTCTCCACAACACCGTTGAAAGAAGCAATAATGCCCTTGTCTTCAATAACTTCAACCAAATGGGCGAGTGCATCTGTCCATGTCCTGAAGTTGCTTGCCCAGTTTTCTGGTAGTTGGAGAACATTTCTAATGTCCTGTACAATGGCCGCAACATCTCTGCTATTTTGAAACCGACCGACAAAAGGCAGTGGCTCAAAATCATTGTCATTCAAATAATCCCTAAGCCAATCCTGCCTCTGCTGCATAAGCAAGATGGTATCATATACGTTTACGCTTACCTTATCTGCTCGCCTTCCATTGCTCCTGAAGTAGGGAATAGGTAGTTCTTCCTCCGGAGGTTCCGGCAAAAAGAGATAACCAAAAGGCAAATACACTTTTTTGGAAAAGGTTTCTAATTGCTTAACTGTGGGCTGTTTTTCACCATCAAGCCAATGCTGTACGGGAGGAAACTTTTCGGCAAATGCAGGCAATTCATATCCTGCCCGGGCAATGGCCCAGGTAAGCATTTCGTTAGTAACATTTACCCTTGTACTCATAATGCAAAGTTACGAATTCCCATATTTTACTTTCTGCTCAGCAGCCATATTCATTTTTTCCTCTTCCGTTTTTTCACCTTGCATTGAGCCTGTCGAAGTGCCTGTGGTTAGCGAAGTCGAACCACCCCAAACTTTAGCAATCCTAACCTTTATCTTCTGCTCAAAGATTTCAATAAGCAGTTTGTATGCCATGTGGTAAAAATAATGTTAAAGCTATAAATATTAGAAACAAAATGCTGCATAGGGTCACATATAATTATTGTGAAACAGACTTAGGTTTTACTTCTAATAATCCAAAGCGTTGTCGAATAATGGCTATAAAATTGAACAAGGCATTTTAATCTGACTGCGGAAGCATTCCAAAATAGTATTCGTCTATTACCGGTTTTAAAATATAACTTGCATTAATAATGGGGATTGCTTTATCATATTGAAATTTTATGTATTAAATTTTCGTATTGCAAATTTTATTATTGTATAACGGTTTGCAGGCTTGCGAAGCGTTGACTTTGTGTGTCAGGGCAAGCCCAAATGTGCCAATGGCGTTGGCTAAAAATTTTCCGTGCGGTGGGCTTTTTAATTTTTTCTGTGTCAGCACTTGTCGGGTCGAGTGTCTGTCAGAGGTTGGTCTGTCGGGTTTAGGATGGTCGTCCTACCATTGGCTATAACTTATAAATACAAAAATAAAATGTAGGCCATTTATGGATAATCTAACTAAAATACAAAGAATTAGGTTTGATTCTAAAACAGTTGATAAACTCAACCTCTTGCCTAGATTTGGCATTAATAAGAGTAAGTTCATACGTAAGGCTGTTGAAGAAAAATTAAGGGCTGAATTACAAAAACTTTATGCGGAAGAAAACCAATTAAAGAACTTGCAATACTGCCCATTTTAACATCACCTCACAAAACTAATCTTCACTACTTCATCAATTGGTACCGGAGCAATGTACCAGGAACTATAATTAACTTTAAATACCGTTACCGAACCTACCGTATAGGTATAATGAGTAATCGTTCCTGAGCCTGATATATACGGCAATGATACATTATGGGTCCCGGCAAATTCTACTTTCACCAATCCATTATCAACAACCTCCTGAGTTAGCATATCCCAATTTAAAATTACCGATTCTGAGTATCCGGGTTGCCCATTCGTCCCGGAGCCTTGCCAGGCAGAAGGATTAATCGTAAATGTTTGCGTAAATGTGCTGTTTGATAAAACAGTAGTTTCAGTTTCCTTTTTACAACCTGGTAAGATCATACCGATTGCCAAAATTAGTAGTGCAATTTTCTTTTTCATTTCATTAGTGAATTATAGTTTATCAAAACTATTAACAATTTTCAGCATTGGTTTTACCGCCTAAATGCCAAGGTGTAATATGGTCGCCTTCCATGTCTTGTCCTAAAATAGCTTTACACAAATTTAGCAAAATATGAGACGTAAAATTGTTAAAAAGCCAGGCAAGCATTTTAGTATTTCTGATCAGCATAAAATCATTCAGGAGATGATTTCTAGTGGGTGCACAAAGAGGGCTATTTGGAAAAAATACACCGGGCAAGATGAAGAAAAAGGTCAATTGCTACGCTGGATGAACAAGTTGGGTTATTATCCTTACCGGCCAAAGAAAAAAGCTACCTTGGGAGAAGCCAACCTTCCTATGACAAAAAGAATCAAGTTCAAACCCCTCAATAAATACAAAGATTAAAACCAGAAAAACTATGGAAGAATTATTACACCAAAAAGGTTACTATTGTAAACCCAATTCAGGACTTAAAATGAACTGTAAACTTATATCAGGATTAATCAATTAAACTGTAAACATTTTTTAGGACGGGACAAACTCTGCGAAGCACGAAACCCCTGCTTTTGGCAACACGCTGTTACCGGCTGGTGTTCTGTCGTCCGTGTCTGCAAACCATTGTCAGTATTGAGTTTTCGTGTCATTGTCTGTCGGGTTGTGCGATTGCAAAAAAATTAAAACACCGAAGGATGGGAGAAAAAAATAAAATTATTTTCTGGGATGGAGAAAAAAATACTCTCTTAAAAACTTTGGGTTGCGGGTTGGCATTGAGCGGTTTGCAAGTGTGTATTTTTTTGTTTGTAGTCTTTGACCATTTACTTATTCTTTGTTTTATACTTCTCAATAGATTCCTTTAAATACAAATAGGAATTACCTTTTTTGGTAAATTGTAAATTGCCTGAATTTCTGATATGAGCTAAGTCACAATCTTGAACTTTGAGTTCTTTCTTTGCTTCTTTGCTCGTTAAATATTTTATTGAATTTTCAGACATATTTTGATATTTATTCTTTTTCTGTTTCTAAAATCATATTCAAAAATGATGTCGGTTGAAGGAAGTAGTTTGGGTTTTCTTCCAGTTTTTCTTTTATCAGAATTAGTCCTCCGTTGGTGTAAGATTCCATTGTTTTAATCAACAATTTTACCGCATCATCTTCATCCAAATCTCCTTTTTCAAGGGTTACTAGGTCAATATCTGTTTTTGCTACAAGTGCAATAAATATATTCTCTTGTAAGTTAGTAAAGTCCTTACGTGTTGATATAGTTGTCTTACTACCCCAGTACTGAATATGGTGGCTAAAATCTGTTTTCTTTTCTCCGTCAGGAATTGGAGCAAATTCATTGTTGTAAAGTCCTAAGAAAAAAGCATAGGTGTATAATTCATAGTTGGTACTGAAATGTTTACCAAGGTTGATTTTCTTTTCACCTTCTGCACCAAACTTTTGAGAAAGCGAAGTAAACAAGTCTTTATGAGCTTCACTATATTTGGGAATTCTAGTTTTCCACTTATCAAATAAATTCTTCATCTTATAATGTGATTACTTGTGAGTTAATTGTTTTCAAGTTGTTTGGATCAAAAGGTCTTTCTAATTTCACCCAAAATGCCTTGTTTCTTCTAACATTCTCAAATTCTTTTTTGATAGAAAGCGTTTTTGTTACTTTGTCTGTGTGCAGAAAATCTTTGATAAGAAGAATTTTTTGATTTTCAGTTTCAAAAATCAGGTTCAAGAATTGAGCAGTTTTGTATTCACCAAACGATGAAGTTGGAGCATCAAAAATCATTGGGAAGTTTTCTTCTTTAATTTCCGATGCCAATTCAGAAATTGCAAATAAGATTGAAATGTGCATTGAGGTTAATAATGATTGATTTGGCTTATAGAAAGTTCTGCCATCTTCTTGCAATTCTACTTCTACTATTGTACGATTTATCTTGTTTCTTCTTGTAAAAACAATCGTTCCAGTGAAAGCATCAATGTTGATGGTCTTGAAAAAGTTGTTTGATTTTGTTTGAAGCTTCTCAATAAATTCATCAAATTTCTTCTCCTTGGTATCAACAAAAATAGTTTCAATGTCACGCAAGATGTTTCTTGTTTTTATCAAGAAAGAATTGGCTGAACTTGTATCAATTTTATCTTTTTCCTCCTTTTTTGCTTTTAATTCAGATTCAAGACTTTTCAATTTTGTTGTATAGTCCACTTGGTCTTGATTTCGATTTTTAAGGTCTCTTTGCCAAGCATTGTAATTTTTGAGTACATCACTTAATTTCTCAGCACCAATACTTGAATTACCTAATATTTTTTCTCTTTCTGTTTTTTCTTTCTCTAATTGCTCATTGAGTTCTTCAATGTCTTTTTTACGGTCATCATTAAATTCAAATAGCTCCTTGATTTTGGTTCTTATTAATCTAAGATTTTTTAGATTGTCTTCGTGGCTGATACTCAAATTATCAAGCCTATTTGTATAATCATATTTAAAAAGAGGTTCGTCTTTTTCGGGTTCATTTTGTTCTGTAACTTGACTTTCCAGATAAGTTTTTAGTCTTTTCATCATAAACTCGTAAGCCTCAGAACCCTTTTTAGCTTCCCGATTGCAAACCTTACAAATTTCATCATTCAGCATTTCTTCCATAATAGCTTTTGAAGGAATGTTATTTGGGAGTGGAATTGCATTATTTAATAATTCTGCTTTGGCTTTTCTTTCACCTACTTTGATCCCTTGCTGCTTATCGTGCTCAGATTGAATTTCTCTTCTAGTTTTGCTATGTGCGGATACTTTTTCTGCAAACTCCTTATGAAAGGATTCAAAATTGACTAGAATCCAATTTTCATCAAATAGGGAAGTAGTGTAGTTTTCATCAATTCTTCCTGTTAAGTGGGAAATTTTTTCTTCAATTTCTTTTATTCTTTTGTTGAGTGTCCCTAAAGCATCTGCATTGCTAACGTGGCTTTCTGCTAATTGTAAATTGCCTTCAATTTTTCTAATTTCTTCTTCTGTGGAGTTCAAGTGAACGAGATATTTTGCTTTTTCTCTCTCTAAGAGAGTAATCTCTCCTTCAAGCTTTTTATAAAGTGACTCATTCTTTTTGTCAAGTTTAGAAGAATCTTCTACTGCTTTTTCAGCTTTTTCTCTTAAAAAGGTTCCTTTTTCTGAATACTTATCGTAATGCTTTGCTTCTGAGAATAGATTTATAAGGTTTGCTAATGCACTATCACTTTCAAAAATATTAAGCTCTGCTTCACCTTTGAACATGGAATATTTTCGAATTTGAAACGGGAATATTCTATCTAAAAGAGTTTGACCATCAACTTGTGTTCTTTCACCCGAACTATTTTCAGAGATACCTTCAATCACAAAACTTGAAGTCGAACATTCATTAGCTTTTTCCTTTTTTGCAAGGAAAGATTTTGTGATGATGCTTTTTTCTCCATATTGTTCCACGGTCATTGAAACCCTCACACGAAAACTATCTCCAATTTCTGTTTCATTCAGTTTTTTGGCAGAAACAAGCATATCTAATTCTCGATTCTCACCGTTGAAAAGCCAGTCAACCGCCTCAAAGAATTTGGTTTTTCCTTCTCCGTTCTCACCAAGGATAATGTTTAAACCTTCTGACAACTCAAAAGTATTGGAATCGTAATAACAGAGGTAATTATCTATTTGTATTTTTCTGATTATCATAAGGCTTCATTTAAAAATTGGGTAACTTGATTTCGCAATACGGAATCTGTAACAGGTGATGTCCCATCCAATCCTTCCACTATTAGTGCAATTGCTTTAATTATTGGCTTGTCTGAATTAAGTGCTTCCCTAACTGTATTAGGCAGTTCTTCTTTTCTGAAATCATACTTGCTTTCAAGTAGCTCGTGGGTTAAAAAACTTTTGAGTATATCGTCTTTTCTTGCCATAATAATAATTTTATAAATCGTTAAGGTTTAGGTTGTAGTAGTCCAAAATGTTTTTTAACGTTTCGTATGTTTCAGTTTTGTTCATTGCTAGATTAGCAAAGTCAACTACTCGTTCCAATTCTTTTTTCACCAGACCTTTTTCCATTTCAAAGGTGCTTTCGTCAGCTACCTCTGGAACTACGACTAAATCGTGGATGGTAGCGTGAATTTTGTCTTTGTGTAATCGCAAAACCCTTCCTCTTCTTTGAATAAACTGTCTTGGATTACCCGTACTTGCACAGAAAATCGCTAATTCGGACCGAGGGACATCAACACCTTCGTCCAAACATTTCATAGAGGTCAATACGTGAATCTTACTTTCTTCAAAGTTTTTCAAGATCTCCTCACGGTTACTTGAATTTGCAGTAAACTGTTTTACCATAACAGAATCATCTGTTTGGTTTACTGCTCTGGTATATTCGTTAATTAATCTGTTTTCGTCTTCTGTTTCTATACTGTAATCTGTTTCATCAAAGTTTGATTCAACTCCTTCAGGCACATAAACCAATGTGTATTTCAGATTCTTTCGTTTATCAAACTCACTTCTTAGAATCCCTTTGAACGCTTCTAATTTATTAGCTGCTTTGTGAATGATTCGTTTTCTTTCTAGGAGCTTCTTTTCAATTTCAGGAGTACTTCTGAAAGTACCTGTCTCCTTATCGAATAACCCCATTCGTAAAAGTTGAAGAGAAAGTTCCTTGTACTTTTCCATCTCTTGGTCTGTGAGCTTTACTATGTGTGGGTGATATGTGTATTTACATAACCAACCAATATTCAAGGCCTCTTCCATTGAATATGAAACAATGTAAGGTGGTTCGTCATCGAAAAAATCTTGAATGGCTTGATTACCTGCTTCATCAAATTTCCTGTGTGACGTTGCGGACAATCCAATTCTTTTTTCAAGATGGATGTTTGGTAGCAATCTTAAAAGTCCTTGTGAACCTAAATTGTGCGTTTCATCTGCTATTAAAATAGTGTCCTTTGGAAGTTGTGTGAAGTAGCTTTGAAACTTAGGTCTAGGCAATGAAGCATAAGTAACAATGACGATATAAGAAGTGTCAATCAGTTTTGAAGCCGTATTGAAAAACGCAAGATTCTTGTCCCAATTCTCTTTTGAACTGACTGTAATGACATTTTTAAAATTGAATTTGGCACATTCTTTTTTCCATTGCTCAACCAAGGCTGTTGTTGGAACAGTTATAATTGCTCTGTAAATTCCTGTTTTCTTGTATTCGTTCAGCAGGCAGTTAAGAGAAGTAATCGTTTTGCCAGTTCCTGTTGCCATTGCAAACATTCCTTTGTAATTATTGGCTACCCAACTGTTGTAAGCATTCACCTGATATTCTCTTGGACCTTCTGAATATGGGAATTTTGGTGTTCGTCTAATAATTTCAATTTCACAAAAAAGCTTAGCGATTATTTTTTTGAGCTTGGGGTTTGAAATCAAACTCTGCTTTTTTCTGAGTAGTTGTTCTTCCTGAACCAACAATTCATTGATGTCCTTTTTACCAAATTTGTCTTTTAGTACAACTTCAATGTCACTAGCGGAGATATATTCAACATCTTCATCTTTTTCAGTAAAATAGTCGCCAATTAATTTAAGTTGCTTTCTGATAAGCTTATTTGATCTGCCATTTTCCCAACTCAAAAAAGCTTCCAGTTGTTCTATGTTTTCAGAAAGACCATAATAAGTAAAATTGCAAGATGCTTGATAGCCGACAGCATCTTGACCGTCACTAAAAACACCTGATTTATAGTGTGCAATTCCTTTTCCGTTTTTGGGTTTAATGACTTTTATCTCAATTCTCTTTTCGGAAATGAGATAAGCCAAACATTCAAAAAAATGGATGTCATATTCATCAAGAACTCGTCTAAGACTTACTACATCTGTTAAATCGAATACTTTGTTAATTGATTCTTTATTTGCTTTTTCAATGGCTTCTTTATCTTTTGATGAAAGCAAGTGGTTGATAACCATTTTCATTTTACCACCTTTACTTATAAAGGTTGCGAAGCCAACTGATAACAAATTGATTGCTGACGAACTGAAATAACCCAACAACAAATTAAATTCCTTGCTATTGGCTAATCCATCCAAATAGAACTGCAAGGGTTCGTTTTCTGAACCCGTTTTGTAATCTCTATCTATTGACCAATCGCAATCTTTAAGCATATTTGAAATTTGGTTGTGTTAGTTCTTCGATTTTGCTAATCACTGTTTCTATGTCTTCAATTGAGTTGTATTTTCCCAATGAAAACCGCAATGAGGCAAAGGCTTCATCATCACTTAATCCCATAGCTTTCAAAACGTGTGAGGGTTCAACTAATGCTGAAGAACAAGCAGAACCATTGGAAACTGCAATATTTTTCATTCTGCCAATCAAAACATTGGCATCCTGTCCTTTAAAACAAATGTTTGTTGTGTTATAAATTCTATTTTCTGAACTACCATTTATTGAAGTATTTGGCAGTTTTAATAATTCAGTTTCGAGTTTGTCTCTCAGTATTGAAATGCTTCTTTGATTTAAAGCCATTTCTTCATTGGCTAGTTCACAAGCTTTTGCCAAGGCAATTATTCCAGGTACATTGAGTGTGCCGCTTCTCAGACCTTGTTCGTGACCGCCTCCGTGAATCTGTGGGGTGAGTTTTGTTTTATTTCTTACATACAAGGCTCCTATTCCTTTTGGAGCATACATTTTATGACCACTAAAGCAAAGTAAATCAACACCTAAATCATCTACATCTATTTCAATCTTACCTGCTGCTTGTGTTGCATCTGTCATAAAGAAAGCTCTTTTTTCGTGAGCGATTTTTGAAATTTCTTTAATGGGTTGAATTACTCCAGTTTCGTTGTTTACGTTCATAACACAAACTAAAATAGTGTCTGTTCGTAATGAGTTTCTAAGTTCGGTCAAATCAATCAAGCCTTCTTTTGAAACTGCCAAGTAGGCTATTTCGTAACCTTTGGTTTCTAGATATTTACAAGTGTCAAGCACTGCATAATGCTCTGTTGAAACGGTGATGATATGTCTTCCTTTTTCAGAATAATTTTCTGCAACGCCTTTTATAGCAATATTGATCGCTTCGGTAGCTCCGCTTGTAAAAAGTATTTCATTTTCCTCAGCACCAATAAAATCTGCGACTTGTATTCTTGCTTTCTTGACTGCTTCGTTAACATTTATGCCGAAATGATGAGTGCTGCTTGGGTTGGCAAAATTGTCTGTTAGAAATGGGAGCATTGCATCCAATACTCGCTTGTCAATTGGAGTTGTTGAGTTATTGTCAAGGTATATTATTTCATAAGGCTTTTTCATATCATAAAAATATGTTTTAGAAAACAAGAGTTTTTAAAAGCTTTGCTTCCTCTGACTTTAATAATTTAATTACCTCATCAATAGTTTTATACCTTTTTGCTTTTGAATGATTCAACATCGTTTTTATTATAGAATAAACCTGGCTATTCTTTATCTTGAAGTCGCTTTCTTTTACTGAACCTATAGGTGCATTGTGTTGGAAAATATACCAAAAGACTTTACCTAATTGAAATATGTCTGATTGATGGTCTATTTTACATGAAAAAGGATATTCAAATCCTTTGCCTTCCGTTAAAAATTTATTCATTGATTCAGGTGACATCCAGCCTCTAGGGCCAATTGGTTCAGCTTCTTCATCAATTTCATTTAAGTCATTCCTTTCAGCTAACAAACCTAAGTCACCGATTTTCCAATCATTGCCTGACATGAAAATATTGTCAGGTTTAATATCTCTGTGGTAATAATCCAATGATTCTAACTCTTTTAAACCCTCAGCAATACTTAAGCACAAGCTCAGCTTAATATCTAAACTCAATTGCTTGTGATTTTCTTCAATATAGGTCTTTAAGTCATATGGAGCATATTCCATAGTATAATACAAATGCTCATCAAAAATCTCATCATATGGATTGAAAATCTTGCAAATACCATTGTGAAATATTTTGATAACATTTACAAAGTCTGCATCTCTGCATCTTTTTAGAGCATCAATTTCCTTAGTAAAACGTTTTTCACTTTTTGTTTCATAGTTGGCACGTTTAAATTTTAGAATCTTTATGACTAAGTCTGGTGTGTCATATGAGATTTCATCCGTACTAATATTTTGACTCTCATACAATTTCAAAATAACTGAATTACCCCCTTTATTCTTGCCGGAATGAGTCAAGTAAGTAAAGAAATAATCAGTCCCTTTAATTTGAATTTGATTATCCGTTGGCTTTAAAGTATCAATCAGGGAAAAGTAATCCTTTTTGCCCCTGATTGAATGATTTTTTAAAGTTCCATTATGTAGAACTTTATTCTTTGGAAAAGTAAAGTCCATACACTATTTATTGGTTAATAAGTCAATGTCTAAAAGGGAAAACTCGTCAACCTTTTTTAATCTAACTTTTTCTTTTCCGAAAATACTGGAGAAATAATTTAGCAAATCAGTTAGCTTGTCATTATTTTTCAAATTAGTATTCAATAGAATGGAATTAAAAAATGCTAATCTATTATCTCTTGCATTTTTAGAGTTGGATTGAGATACACAATTATTAGCATATTCCCTTAAAGCGTTGCATTCTTCATTTGTTGGTCTAATAAACTGTTTACCTTCTTCGTCAGCACCATCTAAAGCAAGCAAGACTTGGTATTGATATTTTAAAACATCAATATTTATATTTTCATTCAAATGAATAAATGAAAATAACGTATAGAAGTCATTCTTCTGTTTGTAACGAGTTTCTGAAATTGGTTTTAATCTATTTAATTCTTCAATCTTATCAATTACCTTATAAAAGGAATCTTTCAAAATTTCATATTCCTCTTGCGAAATATCTTCTGCATAAATGGTTTGTATTGATTTCTTTTTTTCTTTTATTCCAAGTTTTAAATAACTAAGCAACTCTTCAATGAATGCTCTGTCATTCATGCGTTTTGTCGAGTTCTCTGTAAATAAATTTAAATTTATTAGATTCTGATATGTCAAAACTTCGTTAGCCAGCTTTAAAAAAAGTGTATCTAGAAACTCGGATTTATTAACTTCAGAGAGATTTAGGTGTACTCCTTTTTTATTTATTAATACATAAAAATCTCTTAATGAATCTTTTCCTGTTAAATTTTCTATTTCAATGAAAGCTAGTCTGTAGTTTAATACGTTTTTAGTGTCAATATTATCAAATTTTACTCCCCCCGTTTTTTTTGATGATGCTATGAGCCCTTTCACAAAACGAAATATTGTTTTAGACCTTTGCTGTCCATCAACCATTTCATATGCACCGCTTTTGTCTTTATATGAAAAGAAATTTGGCAATGGATAGCCTAAAAGAATTGTGTCTATAAGCGATTTCTGGTCATCAGGTGACCAAATAAAGTTGCGTTGATAAGAAGGGTTTAAATCAATCTGATTCTTATCAATCAAATCAATTAATTGCTGAATTGTAACTTCTTTAAACGAGTAATCCATATATTGAAATATTATATAAAACAAGCTGCACACCCTTCGCCTTCGGCTTCACCAAGGATGTCAACAAGGTAAGGTGATTTGCTTTGCGATTTTCTTTCCATTCTTTTTACATACTCTTCCTTGATTGCAGCCATTCTTTCTGGTTGTATCAATTCTTCCAAACTTTCGTGTTGCCCCCAAGTGTAGCCGTCTTTTTCGTACTCCATTGCTTTTTTATATAAATCGGGATGCTGTTCGTACAACCAAACCCATTCAATTTTTTGTTGAAAAAAACAAAAGAAACAACCGGAACGGCTTCTGGCATATTGTCCTTTCTTTCCATTGATTTCAAAATCAATCTTGTTGTAATAGGCAGGAACACCAACACCACTTTCCTCTAGTATTCTGAAGATATCTTCTCGAACCAATACTTCGTCATTGTCCAAAAGTGGAAACGAGGCTTCGGTTGCTAGTGGATAATCAGTCGTTTTCAAAAAGTCAAAAACCAAGTGATTAAATGCTTTTACATTGGCATCTAATAAAATATTTAGCTTTTGGTCAAGCGTAAAACTTGTATCAACTTTTCTCAAAAGGGTTTGAATAGCTTTTTCTTGGTTTTTGCCAAAATCGATGTTTTTTGACATTGCCAAAAGCTGCTCCATATTTTGGTTAGAAAGTAGCTTGTTCACAACATCTTGACTCCAAATATTTTTTCTAAAAGGAAAAATTGATTGAATGTTTTTCTTGGTTGAAATATATCCTTCACGTTCTTCATCTCCTCTGATGCCAACATAAGAAATCACGGGGTCGTCACCCACATATTTTTCAAAGGGTTCAAGTTTCAATTTTTTTGTGCACCAGCGAGCGTTTGAGGATGGTAAATAACCACCATACATTTTTAAAAAATGATCAAATGGGTCTTCTGAACTTTTTTCAGCACCTTGCAAAAGCTCAATTTTGATTCCGAGATAAACCTCAAGATTCTTTATTAATTGATAAGTTTCATCTAATTCCTTGCCTGTATCACAAGTGTAGAACTCCAAATCAATTGATGGATACTTTGTTTTGACATAAATTGCCAAAGCAGCACTGTCTTTTCCACCTGATATTCCTAATACGTGTCTTACTTTGCTCATTGTAATAATTCTTTAAGTAGGTTTAAGACAGCTGCAATGTTTGAAGTGTTATCCTTACCTAATTTATTTCTAAGTTCATTTTTCAATTGCTCAATTTCTTTGCTTTTATTTTTTGGAACCCTTACCACTTTCGGGTCAATTTTGCTAAAAAACGAATCGATTTTAACGCCAATTACTTCTTCTTTACTTTCATCAATATCCGTTTTCGAGATTTTGGTTAAACTATCCAATTCCAAAATCATTGCTTTAAATTTTTCATAAAGCAAAATTTCATATTCATCAGAAAAAGCTTCCAATGTTTTACCTGTTACTGCTTGTGCTAAGGAGTTAAGCCAAGCTTTTCGGTCGTCTAAAGGAGAATCCAATCTTTGAACAAAGGTCTTTTGATTGCTCAAAAGCATATGCTTTTTCAGTTTTGCAAATCTCTTTTGCAAAATCTCTTTGTATTCCTCAAAGTCAACTGATTTACCCACAAAGTCATTGCAAATGAATTCTTCAAACCGTTTTATCAATTCCTCATAAGCGGTTCTAAGTTCTCTAACAGCTTCTTGTAGATTCGTAGTGTAGCTTTGAAGTTTCGACTTGTCCTCTTGTAATGTTGAAAGCGTCAAGCCTAAAGCACTTGGAAACGCTTCAAAAAACGTTTCCTCAGGGTCTTTACTGTTCGATATTGCGTGGCGTATTTTTAAAGCCGAAGGAGTAAGTCTTTTGGTCTTCTTGGTGTATTCAGGTAGTTGCTTGTAGAAAACTATAAATGGCTTAATGGTTTCAATAAACGAATTGTTATCGAATTTTTGCTCTGTAGATTGATTTAAGAATGTACGGTAACTATTGAAAATATCAAGTTTTACACCTTCAATATCAAAAGTCTTGATGGAATATTTATCAGGATACTTAGCAATCAATTCTAAATTTTCCTCTGACAAATTCGGGATGTAACTATCATCATTGAAAATGGCAAAGTCATCTCGTTTCAAAAACAGGAAGGTAGGCACCCAAAAATCAATTAAACCTTGCTTTAGTTTGAAAGGTCGCTTACTCAATATTTCCGACAATTCAGAAATTTTAAGTTGTTCCGTTTTTGCACTTTCTAAAAAGTCTTCTGAGGCTCGCCATAATCTATTGAAAGAAGAATTTTTATCTATAGAAATTACATCCAATGAGTTTTCTCTGATAGGTGAAATCCCATTTTCTTTGAGAAGAGATAAGTATATTGTCTTTTCAGGTGGAAATTTTGAATCGTCAAATCCTAGATTTTCTTTATCCCAATTATTTGATAAAGCCTTGAAATAATTCTTTTTGGCAGTGTGAATAGATGATGAAATCTTGTGTTTGTTCACCAATTCATTTTTGAAGGCTGGAGTTGCATCATACACTAGGCTACAAACCTGAGAAAGCAGCTTATTGAAATCTTTTCTGTCAGATATTTTCTTTTCATCACCGTTGAAGTACCATTTCACATCTTTACTTCCTGAATAAATACTATCAGTTATGAAATGATTTAATAAACGGATTTGAGATTCAATGATATTTTCAAGTTCCCTTTTGGCAACTTTATCCTCTTTGTTTTCCTCAATAACTTTTTGAATTTTCTCAATTTCAAATAAGAGGTTCTTTATTTCCGTAGAGTTTTTAAAGAAACAATAGATCATGGCTTCTTCTTGCAGCTTCGATTTGTTTTGGATGTCGCTTTCTTTCAATTTTCCATTGAAAACAAGATTTACAAATCCATCAATTTCTCCTTCGGGTATTTTTTGAATAGGGTAGTCTGAAATTACAAACTCAAAATATCTTGGTGTTCCTGTAGAGAAAGAATATTGTTTGGCAAAAACTGGACTGAATTGAATATGTTTATTCAGAAGAGTTGTAATATCAACCACTTCCGAAATTTTATTTCCTGCTTCAATCAATGCAGTTTGAATGTCTAAATCTGTTCCTTCAAAAAGAATAAATCGTTTTGAATGGGAACGGTAGCGGATAATATTCTTGGTTTCAAGATTATTTATAATATCATTGGCATCTGAAACTCCACAAGCAGTTTTCAAATAATCAACAAAGAAATTAAAATCTAAAATTGAACCACCAGCAGAGAAAATATTTAAAAGACCAATCGTTTTGACTGCTTTGATGTAATCATTGATATTTGAATCAAATGCTCTTTCCACTTCTTCGATTGATGAACGAATAGAACTCCAAGCTGAAAAGTCAGGGTTATATTTTGAGGTTAAAAATGAATAGAAATTGAAATTGAGGTAATCATAAACATTTGACAAATTGTAAAATGGATTTTCTTTCTTATTGAATTTTGCTAATCCTGTATGGTCGGATGATTCAAGAAAAGAAAATAATGACCTTTCATTTTGTCCGTATCTCTGTAATGAAAGTGTGAGAATATTTGCTGAAAGAATATCAAGCGGATATAGCTTAGAAGCAATTTCTTTTAGGAAGTCTTTATTAAAGTTGAATGCCTTTGTTTCGGTAGTAAGTTTTAAGCATTTCTCAATTTCCGCTTTTGAAGTTTTTGTTTCATAATGCTCAGCAACATATTCAGAAGCCAAGTACAAAAGCTGTTCAACAGGCTCGTTAAAAGTAATCTCACGGAACCGACCTTTTACTTTTGTCCATTCTTGTTGTTGCGTTTTACTTAATGAATAAGCATACGATTCCAAACTTTGGTGCACAGTGGTTATAAGAACAATACTGTGCTTTGGATTATTACAAAACTCTGCCAATTGCTGAACAAAATAAAGTTCTTTTTCCGGATTATGTTTACTTGCATATTCCAAAAACTTGCCAAACTCATCAATCAGAATAAATAAGACTTTGTTTTCCTTTCCAATGGAATGATAACGGTTGAATATTTCTGAAAAAATATTTTCCTGTTGATTCTTATTGGTTTGAACTTCAAAAACATCTGCAAATTGTTCTACAATAGAAGCGTAAGAGCCGACTATTTTCACAAAATCGTATTTAGATTTAGTTGCGAAATTCGGTTCAAAATATCGTTTTGTTCCTTTTATGCTTTGCTCGAAGGCTAAAAGGAAAGAAGATTTTCCCGTACCGTAAGTACCAACTACATTAAAGGAGCGGATGCCTTTTTTAAAGTCATTAACTATTTGGCTAACAACTTGTCTAGCATTAGGTGTTGGGATATAGTTAAAATCCCTATCAGTGTCCCTAATAATATTTACCGATGTTGTGAAATTATTTGCCATAGTATATATCTAAAATTGTGTAAGCGTCTGCTTTGTTTTTGAATTGCAATTCCTTGATTCCTGCTTGGTCAGTAAAAGTGATATCTTTGAAATTATCAACTATATCAGAGATTTTATTCATCAAACCCGAACGATTTAAGGCGAATATTGAACCTGGACTATTCCAATCGAATTCTAAAGAATTCAAGCTTATGGAGTTTCCGTAGTTTGTATTGTCAAGGATTGTATATAAAATGATTGATTCAGTAAGATTATCTCTTTCTGAGGTTTCAATAAAATACTCTTCTTTCTTTTTTGTTTTTCCGTTTTCGTCTTTAAAAGATTTGTATATGAGAGTTAGCAAACCTAATTCTGATAAAATTCCAGAAAAGCTATCCTCAACATCATTACTTTCAGGGATACTTTTATAAAGATTTGTAAAAACAATAAAGTCTTTAGCAACTGTGTTTTCATTGAAATTCAAATCGGGATTGCTCTCGCCAATTCTCTTCACATAGTTCACAAAGGTTTCTTTGTTAAAGAAGAGTTTCTCTTTTCTAAATTCGTTAAAAATGATGGAGTATATAGAAGCAAAACCATTTTTCACTAATTGATAATGCAAAAGCCAAAGACTTGCTTCATCTTCCAAAAAAGGGTCATAGCCATTATCGTCATCAAATAATCGTTTGCCAAATTCAGTTGGAATGTCTTTGATATCAATAACATTAAAAGCTTTCAACCAAAAACGAATAGATGAAACCATATTCTTCCCAACACCAAGGTTTACAACCGCATCTTCGTCATTAAAATTCTTCCCTTCTTGTACATAGTCATACCCCTTTTTAAGCCATAGTTGACGGCATTGAAAAGAGTCGTGTCCAGAGAAAGTATATTTTGTTATTTCAGTATTTTCTAATATCATCTTTCCTTATGAAAATCCATTTTATAAGCTACAAAGTAACCAAATTATTGCCCTTTTTTCGAGTTAAAGACGTCTTTATTTATTAACCTGTTTTTCAAGAGCGTTGGAAAGATTGCACTGTCCTGTCATAAAGCTAAATTCTTTCTTTCGTTTTTAATTTTCACTATTGTATCTGTCTAGTCGGCTGTCTTTACACTTGTTGCCAACATGCGGATATGTAACATATGTTACATATCCACTCTATACGTATAACTCAAATTTTGTAACTCAAATGGGCCTTGTATTTTTCCAATCTGTTCCTTACTTACATGTGTATATATCTGAGTTGTCTTTAGTCTTTTATCATCCAATAATTTCTCTATTTACCCCAAATCCATCTCTCTTTACCTATCCCAAATATAAACCAAAAAAGTGGCAATTTACTCTTTTAAAGAGGGGGCATTAGTGCTAGAATTTGTTGGATGTATTGGATGAATAAAAGGTGGAACACGCCATAATTCATAAAGGTCATCCCATAATCCATACAATTTGTCATCTGCTCAAACGCTATTGGCTATTGCTTGCTTTGTAACAACCTGCGGTAAAGCTCTTGCATATCGCTCACCAAACGCTGCCGCGAAAACTTTTGCATCACCATCTGATGACCCGCTTGTCCCATTGCTTTTCTTCGTTCGGGGCTATTAATGAATGCAGATAAATGTTCGCAAAACATTTCTACATTTTCACTTTCGCATAAAAATGCACTTTCATTTTCAATAACAATATCTTCAATACCACCCACACGTGTTGATACAATTGGCTTTTGTCCGGCTTGTGCTTCAATCAAACTCACCGGGGTTCCTTCATTAAACGAAGTCATCGCTACAATATCCAATCCCGCTATAGCTTCATCAATGTTCTTTATCCACGAAGTAAATACAATATCACCCGTAAAATTATTCTCCGCTGTGCCACAGTCCAACCCAAGCGATTGTGCCAGGTGCAACAAGTTATGGTAATCTTCGCCATTGCCTACAATTACTCCTTTTACTTTTTTTCCAAAACTACTTTTCAATTGCGCCATACTGCGCAAAAACATTGGATGATTTTTAATGGCAGTAAGGCGGCCAATAATACCAATGGCTAATTCATGTTCGGCAATGCCAAATTTTTTTCTGAAAGCATCTCTTTTCTCATCCATGTTTTCTGAAAATCGCTGCAGTTCAAAACCCAAGGGAATGATAATGGCTTTTTCAGCTTCACAAATTTTAAACTGATGAACAATCTCATTTTGTTGAACGGGACTTAGAGTTATGATGGCATTACTCTTACGCGCCAGATATTGTTCGAGTGCAATAAAAAATTTGGTTTTGCTTTTTGAAAAGTAAGAGTGAAACACATGTCCGTGAAACGTATGCACCACCACCGGTACCTTGCATGCAAACGCAGCCATGCGTCCAAGTGTTCCTGCCTTAGAGGCATGCGTATGCACAATGTCGGGTTTAAAATGTTGAATGGTTTTTTTTATTTCGCGATACGCTTTGAGGTCCTTACTCAAATTGATGGAGCGGTGCATGTCGCTGATGTATTGTGCACGAATGCCCAATTGCTCCACAATAAATTCTGAACTTTCTTCTGCATCCGATTTCATTCCACTCAGTAGCAAGGTTTCAAACTCAGGTGCAAGATATTTACTGAGGTAGGCAGCATTGTAAGTAGGCCCTCCTAAGTTTAAACGATTGATGATGCGTAGAACTTTTGGCATAAATGGAGCAGCAAGTTAAGACATATATTTAGAGTGCCAATGTTGAAACACAATCATAGCCCACAATTGCGCAGCAGCATCACCGGGTTGAGCCGAATGAACTTGTTGCACCAGTTGTTGGCAAATATCGTTTGAAAAAATTCCTTGCTCCTTAATTCGGTCGGGGTGCAGCCACTCGTTTTTTATACGCGCATTGAGTTCGGTTCTAAACCAGTTCAGCAAAGGTACTTCAAATCCCTTTTTTGGTCGGGTATAAAGTTCACTTGGTAACAAATGTTTGAAACTGTCTTTCAATATTTTTTTCTGGTGATGATCGTCTATTTTATAATGTGACGGAAGTGAAAAAGCAAAATCAATCAACTCATAATCTAAAAAAGGACTTCGTATTTCAAGACTATTGGCCATGCTCATGCTGTCTACTTTATAAAGCATATCGCTAAGTAATACCAGACGTACATCGCTATGCAATATTTCGTTAAAATCATTTGAAGAAGGTTGGATCGATTGAAGCAATGCAGATTTTCGCTTATTGAATTCTTCATTCAAGGAATGACTTTTGATTAAAGCCGCGCTCTGCTGTTCGCTGGCAATAGTTGCCCACTGCCAATAGCGTTCGGGTGCCGACAACGATTGCCCTTTTGCAAAGCGTTTGAGCTGTCTTAGTTTGTTGCCCATAGGCCCATTGCGCGAACCTTTGAAAGGAGAAAGCAGAGCAGACAACATTGGAATGCTTTTCATCCACCATTTGTTCTGTCGCAATAAAAATTCTGCTCGGTGCTTGTTATATCCTGCAAAAACTTCATCGGCTCCATCGCCCGACAAAGCTACCGTTGCATGTTTGCGCACATTTTTCGACAATAGATAAACCGGTAGAGCAGATGAATCCGCAAAAGGTTCATCGAGGTAATTGAGTATTTCATCGAGATGTTGCAAAAGATCATCGCTGCGCAATTTAAAAACATGATGATTGCTTTTGATTTTATCGGCTACCAATTCGGCATAATGTGTTTCATCAAAATGCGGTTCATCGGCATAGCCTATGCTAAACGTATTAAGTGTTGAAACTTTTTTTGCTGCTAGTGCAGAAACAATAGACGAATCAATACCACCACTCAGAAAAGTACATAAAGGAACATCGCTCACCAAACGTCTTTCAACAGCAGCATCGAGCAATTGATAAAGAGTCTTACTGGCCGTTTCATAATCGGGAGCTTGTGTATAGTTTTTTTGCAAAGTCAAATGATAAAAAGCATCAGTGGCTACACATTCAATATTGTTTTCGCTCAGTCGATATTTTTCCCAATGTCCGGTCTTCAGTTTACGCACCGATTGAAAAATAGAGTAGGGTTGTGGTATATAATTAAGCGTGAAATACTGTTGCAACGCAATTGGATCAATTGTTCGGTCGGCACCTAAAGCAATCATCGTTTTCATTCGGAGGGCAAAAATGAGCTTATGCTTTTGGTATTGTATCAGCAGCGGTTTTACTCCAAATCGGTCGCGTGCAAGGAAGATGCTTTTCTCTTCTTTATCGTAAATACACAAAGCAAAAAATCCATTCATGCGTTTCAGGCAATCATGTCCTTCGAGTTTGTATAAGTGTAGAATGACTTCGGTATCGCTTTCGGTATGGAATGAAATGCCAAGTGCCGACAATCGCTTTTTTTCTTCCCGATAATTAAAAAACTCGCCATTATATATAATCACATAACGACCTGAGTCATCGATCATGGGTTGGTTTGCTCCTGTGCTGGTATCGATTACCGACAGTCGGCTGTGAAAAAGTTGTACCTGGTTTTCATGGAATAGCCCTTCATGATCGGGGCCTCGTTGTGCCATACATTTGAAAACAGATTTTTCTAAGCGCTCATTTTTTTCAATGGGTGCAAAGCTGATCTGTCCGGCAATTCCACACATATGTTTTTTTACAAATGGATCACTTCGCCATAGGCTTCAGCACAAGCTTCCATTATAGCTTCGCTCATGGTAGGATGCGGGTGTATGGCTTTAATGATTTCATGTCCGGTTGTTTCGAGTTTGCGGGCTACAACTACTTCGGCAATCATTTCAGTTACATTAGCACCAATAAAATGTGCTCCAAGCCACTCTCCGTATTTGGCATCAAAAATTACTTTTATAAAACCGTCTTTCGTACCTGCTGCACTGGCTTTACCCGATGCAGAAAAAGGAAAGCGCCCAATCTTTAATTCATATCCGGCTTCTAGTGCGGCTTTCTCTGTCATACCTACCGAGGCAACTTCAGGTGAGCAATACGTGCATCCCGGAATATTCCCATAGTTGATCGGCTCCGGATGGTGACCGGCAATTTTTTCTACACAAATAATTCCCTCTGCCGAAGCCACATGGGCTAACGCAGGGCCCGGCACCACATCGCCTATGGCATAATAGCCCGGTATATTGGTTTGATAGTAATCGTTGACTAAAATTTTTCCTTTATCGGTAATGATGCCTGTTTCTTCCAAACCTAAGTTTTCGATATTGGCAGCAATACCCACAGCCGATAAAACGACATCGGCTTCAATTACTTCTTCGCCCTTTTTTGTTTTTACCTTCACCAAACATTTTCCACCCTTCACATCAACCGATTCAACCGAAGAGGAAGTCATTACACTCATTCCCGATTTCTTAAAAGAACGCGCCAACGTTTTCGAAACTTCTTCGTCTTCGAGCGGAACTATTTCAGGTAAGAATTCAACAATGGTAACTTTTGTTCCAAGCGTATGATAGAAATAAGCAAATTCAACTCCTATCGCTCCAGAACCAACCACTACCATCGATTTGGGTTGGGTAGGCAAGTTCATCGCTTCGCGATAGCCAATAATATGTTTTCCGTCTTGTTTTAAGTTGGGGAGTTCGCGCGAACGTGCACCGGTAGCAATAATGATATGTTGTGCACTCAATGTTTGACTGCTACCATCGCTGTTTTTTACTTCAACATTTTTTCCGGGCTTCACTTTCGCTTGTCCCATGATGACTTCAATTTTGTTTTTCTTCATCAAGAACTGAATGCCCTTACTCATTCCTTCGGCAACACCTCGCGAACGTTTTATTATTTTTCCGAAGTCGGCACTTGCTTTTTCAACACTGATGCCATAATCTTCGGCATGATTGAGATAATCAAAAACCTGAGCACTTTTTAATAATGCCTTGGTTGGAATACATCCCCAATTCAAACAAATACCTCCTAAAGATTCTTTTTCAACAATAGCAGTTTTTAAACCCAATTGCGAAGCGCGTATAGCGGCTACATAACCTCCGGGTCCGCTGCCTATAACGATTACATCAAAATTCATAGTCTATTCTAATAATAAGATTGCGAAGATACGTCTTTTTGCCAAATGACTTTTTGTGTTCTGGAACTTTCTAAATTAAAAACTTTGATCTATTTTTTGGAAAATTATTTAAGATGATTCAATACACTTTTGACGCCCATTATCCCAATTCGCAGTATATTGATATAGAACTTAGCTTTGATGTAACACAAAAACAAAGTATCGAACTTCAGTTGCCATCATGGCGTCCCGGGCGATATGAGCTGGGTAACTTTTCAAAAAACATACGTGGATTTTCGGTTAGCGACCAGGCAGGTAGCGCATTGAGTTATTCAAAAACAAGCAAAGACCGGTGGAAGCTACAAGTGCCGGCAAAAGGCAAGGTAGTGGTGCGTTATCAATATTATGCCAATCGATTGGATGCCGGATCGTGTTGGCTGGACGATGAGCAAATGTATGTGAATCCGGTTCATTGTTGTATGTATGTAGTAGGTAGAGAAGATGAAGCGATAAAACTGAGCATACGGTATAAGCACAAGTATTTAGCGGGTACCTTTGAAAAAAGAAAAGGTTCAGAAATTTCTTTGAGGAACTTTGATCACCTGGCCGATACTCCATTTATTGCTTCCAAGAACATAGTGCATTATACCTACACCGTTTCTAAAAAGAAATATCACATATGGATCCAGGGCAAAACACGCTTGAACCAGAAAAAGTTGTTGGATCATTTTAAAGCCTTCACCGAACAGCAATTGATGTTGTTTAAGAGCATTCCTTGTAAAGAATATCACTTCTTAATTCAAGCCACGCACCATAAATTTTATCATGGAGTAGAACACGGTGCATCAACAGTTTTGGCTATCGGTCCGGCTGCCGAGCTGCACAAAGGCGATCTGTACAAAGAACTGATGGGAGTAGCATCACATGAATTGTTTCATGTGTGGAATGTAAAAAATATTCGACCCAAAGCGATGTTGCCTTACGACTTTGCTCGCGAGAATTATTGTGAACTTGGTTTTGTTTATGAAGGATTTACCACTTACTATGGTGATCTGTTTTTATGCAGAAGTGGCTTTTTCTCAACGCAATCTTTTTTAGACGAATTGAGCGTTCGATTGCAAAAACATATGAGTAATGCAGGGCGTTTCAATTATTCTGTATTGCAAAGCTCATTCGATACCTGGTTGGATGGGTATTTGCCC
>Ga0209096_1000709_pt1 | contig 41712 bp, 38 predicted proteins | sample AD_UKC034_MetaG_FD_184407 | JGI IMG/M metagenome (GOLD analysis project Ga0209096, IMG submission 184407) | Active sludge microbial communities of municipal wastewater-treating anaerobic digesters from USA - AD_UKC034_MetaG (SPAdes) (version 2) | ecosystem: Engineered > Bioreactor > Anaerobic >...
TGCATGTCTTGTTGCATATTTTGTCTCCTTATCAATGTTTTTCATTGACGGGGAGATTATCCCAAAATGCTCCGGCGGGAAAGATGGGTTGGTCATACGGTTACAACAAGTCAGAGAAAGAAGCCGTGGAATGGGCACTGCCTCTGGAATTTGGGCAGACGATGTTTCATGTCATCAATGTCTATACCAAGGCGGCACAGTATCCGGAATTGTCAGCGGACAGCGGGTATAAGCTCCAGAAGGTGGCGGGAACGATATTGGAGATGGTGAAGTAGGATTTTAGGTAAAAACAATCAAGCCCTTCATCATCATGAGGGGCTTATTTTTTGATCTGGCATCTGCAAAAAGATTTTAATTTCTTGCTTAACCCGGATGGTTTCATCTCATATCGAACTGACTAATTTGGAGTGAGAATGTGGAATAATAATGAAAAATAATATAGAAGAAGCGAAAATAGTGAAGGAATAATACGTGGAGTATATAATAGCAGCGTGTCTATTATTGATCATATTCTTATTATGGAGAAATGGCTCTGAAGGAAGATGTGTTTCTGGCCATTCAAACGATTGGTTGATATTGCTGTGGTACAAGGATCAAAACATTCTGGACAAGGATATAAAAGTTAAATCATTTAATGTGGACGAGACAATAAATATTCAGTTCATTCCTATCATAGGTTGGAGATACAGTCATTGGTCTGGGATGCACGGAAATCTGAATCCCATCACACCTTCAGCTTATCAGGTTAAGGATAGACTTCAATGGGATGATGGATATATCAGAACTTCATACTGGATTCGTGACGGTAAACAATACGACATCTCTCCGGAATGGACTTCTGAAAATGATTTCTGGAAAGACCTGGCAGATTGGGTTGAGTCAAATCAGGAAATAAAAATACATGGGAACATGCCCGATAGTCTTCAGGATAAAGTTCGAAAAATTATTGATACGAGAACGCCTGGATAGGAATAAACGGGAAAAATGATCTTTCGAATCACATCAAAACTGCAAAAAAAGATTGGATTGGATTCTCTGCCATCCATTCCACATGATAAAAGCCAGAACCCCATCCTGGATTGGAGTGTCCATGTTTTCATAGCTGGACGAAAGCAATATATCATCCTGTCAAATACCGCATCACTGTATTCCATGATCTTTCTTGGCAGAGGAATTACAAACGACAAAAAGTTTATCCATGAAGCGTTATCCTGCATGCGGGGCTTTATGGGTATCAATGGGTATGGGATGACAGCAAAAAAAATTATTGATCCGTCCGCTAATGAAGTGTTCTTTTCCAAGACAACGAATCGACGGGTGATAGGATCAATGAATGACCTCATATTTCAGGCAAAATTCTTTTTGGATCATAATCAGTCGACACCCCATGATATTATGGCAATGATTAACAACTCCCCGATGTCATATCTCAATTATCAATCACCACAAAATGAATTCGCAAAATTGTGCTCGATGCATGAAAAACAATCAGTTTCCGAGAAAACGATGGACAATGTCTTTCACATAAAGAATTTCAGACATTTAAAAACAAAAGGCTGAGTTGTTTTATTACATTGAAGGAGCTTGGGCGGGCCCCCATTCCTAAACCTTCTGTTGACATTTTGCTATGATGCGCATAACATAAGCGCATAACTATTCCAGGAGATGGAAAATGAGAATAACGGCGAACATTCCCGACAATATTGGACGGGCCGTAAAAACTTTCGCAGACAATGAGCATAAGTCCTTATCTTCCGTGATAACTGACGCCGTCCAGAATTACATTCTTCAAAAAAAGAAAAAGGAAAGCGGAATGAAGGTATTAGACCTTATTGGGAAGGCCCAGGTTTCCAAAGATGTTCATAAAGAGATAGAAGCAATGAGGACTGACGCGCATGATAGGTATTGATACCGGATTTTTCATCGAGCTTATCAAAGGCAATAAACAGGCTTTGGAAGTCTGGAACGAAATATTGGAGGGAGAAGACTCTGTAGTATCCTGCGTTTCGTTGTATGAGTTAGAAAGGCTTGCCCTGAAAGGTTCCATCGACCGAAACTCTGTTAATACGTTATTGGAAGCGATAAAAAATATTTGCAATATCGCCTGGCTTGACCATTCAGAGATATTTATGGCCGCTGCCCATTTATCTCACGGTCTTGGTCTTCATATGTCCGACTCTTTTATACTCTCCGGTTTTATAAAATATAACGCAACAAATATTTATACCGTGGATGCTCATTTTTGTCAGTACAAGAAAAAAGGTGTGGATGTGATTTTATTGAAGGGAACATAAGGGAAAGGGTTCGATTATATTTCCATGCTTATCCATAAAAAGTGAATTATGCTGCTGGCAAAAGGATGATACTCGTATTTTTTATATATAGAGTTCACTGTGATAAAATTGTGATAAAAGTAAGGGAAAAAGACGGAAATCAATAGAAATGACGGAAACAGATGGAAATGATTTGTGCCGTTATTTTAATGACTTATGGGAAATCAGACCTTAGATCAAGGGGTTAAAAATATCGTTGTTTCGGACTTCAAATCCGGTGTGGGGCGCTAGAACCGTCCCAGGTGGGTTCGATTCCCATGCACTTCCGCCATTTTATTAGCATATTTCGATTTTTATCGAATAAAATTCTTTAACCTGTCTTTAACTTTCTTTAACCTTCACGTAATAAGAAATATTCAAGAGATTGGAAGTCTTTTAATGATGCTGAAAGTCCCAAATCCTGAAAGAAAAACATCCTTCCTCCTTTTAAACTTTTCTTTATGAGACTCATGGAAATCTCAACCGCCATAGACGCTTCCTTCTTCATATTGGTGACTTTCGCAACCTCATTGATTAAATCCGCCTTTGTTTCGTTGGCGTCCCCACACAGGGTGATTACAAAATCGAATGTCTGCCCGTCAAACTCTGACAAATGCTCTGAGCGATGATGGGAGATATTCGCGCTGATTTCCTTCATCACCTCTATGGCGGTCGGATTTACAAACGACGACTGTGTTCCGCCGGAAAAGGCTTCCAGTCGGTCGCCAAAACAATGATTGACGATGCCTTCGGCCATTTGACACCGGCTGGAATTGGCCGTGCATAAAAACAGAACTCTTTTCTTCACAAAATCTCCTAAATCCAAATCCAGTTCAGCGTTATCAAATAAACGCCGCCCAGAATCACCAGCACAGCCGGATCCTGATAACTTTCCAGATGAATTCGGGTGGGATGATTTTCCCAGGAGCGCTCGGCATTTTTCAAAGTAACCTCTTCGTAGGCTTCATTCCAGCATTGTTGCGCTTCCTTTTGCTACAAGCTGTGCGTTGGCGATTTGCCGTCTTTTGTCCGTCACCATTGACGCTTCATGGATACATCCGGCAATTTCTCCCTACATCAGGTTGCCCTTGAAGCCCTGGCGCGTGGTGAGGCAGAAGGCACCATCCATCGCTCAGTCTGCCTGCCTGGAGATGCAAAATCTTTTATCTTTTTTGTCCTTGATTTTTATAAATCATTCCGGATATAAACATCAATCTCATTTGTCGCATTTTTTCTTTTAGCGTGCCAAGAACTTGAAATTCATACCTGAATTATTTCGGGAGGAATAAATGTCTTTTGAGACTGAAAATTTAATACGGGATGCTCAAAATTCTTTGCGAATCCGTCCGGAATCAGCCTCTCTCTACAGAAACAGCAGAGATGCTCTGCTCGATACCGTCAATTCTTTCATGACGGCCCTTCCGGAGATTACTGGTCTGATCGGCGGCAATCCCATGAGCATGATGCGTGACAATCACAGTAATCACCTGGATTTCATGTCCACTGTCTTTGAATTCAATAGTTTTGAGCTGCTGGTCAAAACCGTACCCTGGGTATATCACTCTTACGTTGCGCACGGCTTTTCTCTTGATTATTTTCCCCTGGAGCTGAAGGTTTGGAAAACCGCGGTTCAAAAATTGCTGCCCCCCGAAGCAGCGGGGGAAATCAACGCCGTTTATGACTGGATGCTGAAGCACCACGATCGGATGGTTGAACTTTCTGCCGTTTTGCTCGGGCCGGGAGAAATCTACCCGGAATTGAAAGGTGAACGCAAAAGATTTGGCGCCTGCCTTCTGGCCGCGGACTATCCTCTCTGCATGAAAATCGCCGGCTCCGTTCTGGAACGGAAAGACGGGCAGGAAGCGCTTTATCTGGGGTTGATCCAACCCGTCATGTATGAAATCGGCTATCTTTGGGAACAGGATAAGATCAGCGCCGCTGAAGAGCACATGGCCACATCCATCGTGGGAAGAATCCTGGCCGGCCTGTATGGCAGGCTTCCGGTTTCTCCGGTTAAACGCGGAAGAGCCGTGGTGACTTCTGCTCCCAACGAGTTTCATGAACTCGGCGCAAGAATCCTGGCGGATATGATGGAAGCCGATGGCTGGGACATCTACTTCCTTGGTGCGAACACACCGGCTGAAGAATTGATCAAACTGGTAAAAAAAGCCGATCCGCGTTTTCTGGCGATTTCCGTAACCATGCCGTTCAACATGGACCGGGTGGCGGCCATCATCTCCGGAATGAAAAATGATTCCGGCCTAAGTTCCGTCAAGATTCTCGTGGGTGGGGGAGCTTTTAACACAGACCGAACTCTCTGGCAGAAAATCGGCGCTGACGCCTGGGCCGAGGATGCTCCGTCCGCCATCCGGCAGGTTGAGTCATGGTAAAGAACTGCTGCGAGCCGAATAATTTGGAAAGCTTGCTGCAGGGACATCCGAAAAAGATTATCCAATACCTCCTTACGTCCGGCAGAATGGCCATGATTCTGCTTGACCGAAAAGGCGTCATTCTGGACTGCAACGCTTTTTTTCTGGAGAGCGTCGGAGTATCGGAAAAACCCGTTGGCCAATCCATCCAGACTTTTCTGCGGGAAAGTCTTCCGGCCGGATGGGATTGCCTCTCCGGAGACTGCCGGCCCGTGAAGCTGACATTTACGTTGAATGGCCCGCTGGAATACTTCCTGTCGGGTCAGATTCTCAATATTCACGAACAATATTTACTTTTTGCTCATACCGTCCGCCTGACCGATCATGAAATGGTTGTCAAGCTGTCCCGTCTTACGGATGAACTGACCGACTTGACCCGGCAGCTCAACAAAAAAAACCGCGAGCTGGAAGCCGCCAATGAAACCATCACCCGGCTGATGAACACCGATCCCCTGACCGGGCTCACCAACCGGCGTCAGCTTAAGGAAAGAATGGATACGGAATTGTCCATAGCCAGACGACACGGTCACCCTCTGTCCGCCCTCATGACGGACATCGACCATTTCAAATCCGTCAACGATACGTATGGACACGCCGCAGGCGATGCGGTGTTGGTTGGGGTTGCTACCATTTTGCGACAGATGTCCCGAAAAGAAGACATTGTTGCGCGCTACGGAGGAGAGGAATTCATCCTTGTCCTGCCCAATTCGCCTGCTGATGCCGCGCTGGATTGTGCTGAGAGAATCCGCAAGGCCATAGAAGGAAGTGGTTTTCCGGAAATCGACCGGAAAGTGACCGCCAGCTTCGGAGCCACCCTCTTCGTGCCAACCGACACGGACGACAGTTTCATCGGGCGGGCTGACGCAGCCCTGTACGAGGCCAAGGCATCAGGACGAAACCGCGTGGTTTTGAAATAGCGGCGCTATTTTCCTTCAGAAAACGGTCGGATCATATAACGCTCTTTCTTTGAAATATTTCTGAGTTCGGTCGAGTCAAAAAGAATGACCGAACCATGGAAGGAACAGTAGAGGGTTTATCCGGCAATCTATTTTCGTTCATAAGGATATTACGACAAGGCAGGTGCGCAATATGACCGAACATTCAAAAATCATTCAAGGGCTGAACGCAGAAATCAATGTGCTGAAGGAGCGAATCCATGACTTGGAAGCTATGGAAGTGAACCGCGAGCGGGCGGAAGAGGCGCTCAAGCAAAGCGAGAGCAGATTGGCTGCCATATTTGACAACGATCCCACGGGAAAGGTCATCATCAACCGGAGGACGAGAAAAATATTCGATATCAACCGATCTGCCTGCGAGGCGCTGGGGCTTCCCAAGGAGAAGATCGTTGGCAACGTCTGCCATGGTTTCTTCTGTCCTGTGGAATGGAACAGTTGTCCGATTATCGATCAAGGGCAGTGCGTGGACCGCTCTGAACGGGTGATGCTGAGGCAGGGCGTCTTTTCGGTCCCGATCTTAAAAACTGTTGTCCCCCTTCAATTGGACGGGGAGGACTTCCTGCTGGAAAGCTTTATCGACATCACCGAGCGCAAGCGGGCGGAGGAAAACCTGCTGCTTATCCAAAGAGCGGTGGAAAATTCCAGTGATGCCATTGGATTGGCCGACGCCCAAGGCCATCATTTTTATCAAAACAAAGCATTCACCCGTCTTTTGGGATACACGGTCGATGAACTCAAGGTTAAGGGGGTAGCGCAAACCGTTTACGCAGATCAGCAGGTTGCATTGAATGTCTTTGAAACCATCATGAAGGGAGGGGCGTGGAGCGGAGAAGTAGAGGATGTTGCAAAGGATGGCAGAAGATTAACAGTGATGCTCCGTGCAGATGCCATCAAAGATGAAAACAATAAAATTATTGGACTTTTAGCAATCAACACGGATATTACCGAACGTAAAAAAGCGGAAGAAAAACTGCATCAGAGTGAAGAAAGATACCGAACCATTCTTGAAGATATCCAAGAGGGTTATTTCGAAGTTGACCTTGCCGGCAATTTTACCTTTTTCAATGATACCCTTTGCCGGGTCAGTGGATACCCCAAGGAAGAATTGATGGGGATGAATAACCGGCAGTACACAGACAAAGAGGACTTAAAAAGAATTTATCAAGTTTATCATGAAATTTTCATAACTGGGAAACCAAATACCGAATTCATTTGGAAGATTAGAAGAAAGGACGGAGCCGCAAGATATATTGAAGGATCCATCTCCCTGATGAAAGATTTATCAGGCAAACCAACAGGTTTTAGAGGCATCGCTCATGATATCACAGAAAGGCAGGAAACGCAGAAAGTATTGCTGGAAAATGAAAAACGCTTGTGCGGGATCACAACGAACATGCCCGGAGTCGTTTTTCAATTTTATGCGAAGGTCAACGGCGAATATGGGATAAGCTATGTCAGTGAACGCATGGCGAGTATCTTTGAAGTGCCATCCGACACCGAATTGGATGCCCTGTTTCCTATATTCATTTCTCATATCCATGAAGAAGACTTGGACAGATTCACGTCATCTGTTCAAAGCGCGGTGCAGGAAATTGCGCCCTGGGATTTTGAAGGCCGGTATGTCAAACCATCCGGCAAGGTCTTATGGTTCCACGCCATGTCTATACCAACCCGATTAGAAGATCGCCTAGTTTTTGATGGTATCCTGCTGGACATCACAGATCGTAAGCATGCGGAAGATGCGCTGCGCGAAAGCGAGGAACTTTACACACGCCTGGTGGATACGATCCCTGATGTGATTATCCGTACAGATCTTGTGGGCAATATCCTCTTCATAAATGACTATGCACTACAGCGAGGCGGATACGGCTGGCAAGAATTAGAAGGCCGGAACATCCTTGAATTCCTTCCACCCGAGGAACATCCCGATGCGGCTCAATACATCACACGGATCATGACAGAAGGCAAGCTGGGGCCGTACGACACCCATTTTATCATCAAAGACGGCAGCAGCATTCCCTTCGAAATCACCAGCGGCGTGTTCCACAGTAAAGACGGCAAGCCTTGTGGCTATGTGCACGTATGCCGGGACATCAGCCTGCGCAAAGAGGCCGAGCAGGAAAAGGAACAACTACAGGAAAGGCTGAACCAGTCCCAGAAGATGGAATCCGTGGGACGCCTGGCCGGTGGTGTGGCCCATGATTTCAACAACATGCTGAGCGTTATTCTCGGCCATGCTGAGCTGGCTATGGAAAAGACAAGCCATGACCAACCGCTCCACGACCATCTTCAGGAAATCCGGAAAGCTGCGGAGCGCTCCGCCGATCTGACGCGCCAACTCCTCGCCTTTGCCCGCAAACAAACCGTGTCTCCCAAGGTCATCGATTTGAACGAGACTGTGGCGGGCATGCTCAAGATGCTGCAGCGGCTGATCGGAGAGGACATTCATCTGTCTTGGCTGCCGGGTATGAACCCCTGGCCGGTGAAGATCGATCCATCCCAGATCGATCAGATTCTGGCCAACCTGTGCGTCAATGCCCGGGACGCCATCGCCGGGGTGGGCAAAGTGAGTATCGAAACGGAAAACGTCCGCATTGACGAGGATTTTTGCGCCGACCACCCCGATTTTACCTGCGGGGACTTCCTCCTTCTCGCCGTCAGCGATAACGGCTGCGGCATGGACAAGGAGATTCAGGCCAAGCTTTTTGAGCCTTTTTTCACCACCAAGGATGTCGGCAAAGGCACGGGGCTGGGGCTGGCGACCATTTATGGCATTGTCAAGCAAAACGGCGGTTTCCTCAGCGTTTACAGCGAGCCCGGCCTGGGCACAACCTTCAAAATTTATCTGCCCCGGCACGTCGGCAAAGCCGAACAGGCCGGAACGGAAGAACCGCGGGAACCTGTCATTCGCGGCCATGAGACCATCCTGGTCGTGGAGGACGAACCGGCCATCTTGGATTTGAGCAAAATCATGCTGAAACAGCAAGGCTATCAGGTGCTGGCTGCCGCCACGCCGGGTGAGGCCATCCAATTGTCCGCGGAGCATCAAGGGGAGATCCATCTACTGATTACCGATGTGGTGATGCCTGAAATGAACGGCCGGGACCTGGCGAAAAAAATACTCTCTTTCTATCCCGATATCAGGCGCCTGTTTATGTCGGGCTATACGGCGGATACGATTGCCCACCAGGGAATCCTGGACGAAGGAGTGTGCTTCATTCAGAAGCCTTTCTCCAGAAGGGACCTGCTGGCCAGGGTACGGGAGGCACTGGACCGAGGATAAATATGCCTTGACCTCATGTCTATGAGAATCTTCCTTGTCAGAATTGCATTTGTTTAAGCCCGCTGCTGCAGCTGCGGAATTTTGCACCGCTTTGTTTATCGGTAATGGCGCATACAGTTCCGGTCCCCTCAAAAATCCTGTTAACGACGCAGAAGATATGGCAAAAGCTCTAAAAACGACGGTGGTGACTTTCCGGCATGGGTGAAGATCCCTCATCTTGAACGAGAGCCGCCATATCAGAAACGGCCTTTTTGACTTCATCAATGCCCCGGGCCTGTTGGGAGGATGCTTCTGAAATGCGGGCAATCAGATGAACAACCTGTTCAACACGATTAGAGACGTCGGCAAAAGCCTTATTTGTTTTGACAACCAGTCCGTCTCCATATTTGATTTTCTGAACTGTATCTTCGATAAGCATGGAAGTGCTTTTGGCTGATTCCGCGGCCCTCATGGCCAGATTGCGGACTTCATCGGCGACGACGGCAAATCCCGCACCCGCTTCTCCTGCGCGGGCTGCCTCCACTGCGGCATTGAGCGCCAGCAGATTGGTCTGAAAGGATATTTCATCAATGGTCTTGACGATTTTCGATGTTTCCTCACTGGCTTTCGTGATTTGCGCCATGGAATTGGTCAGTTCTGCCATGGACCCATTGGCATCGCGGACCACCTGATCAGATTCTTTCATTAACTGATCGGCCTCGACGGTATTGCGGGCGTTTTCCCGGGTTTTTTCTGTCAGATCCAGAAGGGTGTTATTAGATAACCGGGCAGCGCTGCTGCTCACCTTTTCAAAGATCTCCCGGAGTTCCTGCGTCAGCTCCTCAAGCTGTGCCCGTCCTTCCTCTTGTTGTTTTATTGCTTCGTTCTGGGCATTCAGAGCTTCCCGCTGATGATCCAGGGCCTCCATCAGACCTCGTTTCCCAAAATAGAGGGTTACAGCACAGACGATGACCGGACCAATCGCGTTGGCCACATGGGATTCAATCCACTGTGCGGCCGACATCTGAACTGCGTCAACATCGATTCCCGCTGACTTGAGTTTGAGAAAGACCAAGGCCTGGATGACGGTAAAAATTGTCCAGAACAGAGTGGTTTTCATACTGAGAAACGTGGCGCAAAAGACGGGGATGAGAATATTCCAGGACAGGGCCGTGCTTCCCAGCCCCCCTAGTTTGAAAGCCAAAAAGGTAAAATGAAAAAAAAGGGCGGCCATAATAATGTTGGCGACAATTTCGAGAGAGCGCAGGTATTTGAGAAAAAGGGGAAGGATGCAAACGATCAGCATCACAACAAACATCTCTAGGGCAAGATCGGAAACGCCTGCCTTTACCCATTTGATGATATTGACCAGGAAAAACAAAGGAGCAATCATGGTGAAGACCACAAATTGCCTTGCCCGTCTGTCGGTATCACGGTCTGTAAATGTGTTCTGTGGAAGATACCAATCCATCACACGCTGAAACGACATAACCTGCCTCCTGATATCGGTCAAATATTTATAAAAATGTACCTGTTTACGGCATGGATTTTAAAAGGCATGGCCTTGCATGTCAAGAGATAAGTATTCAAATACGCAGTCAAAATATTAGCCCTGCTTCGGGTGTTTTGCATACAGCGATGAGGCAATATCCATCAATTCAGCGTGATTTTCAATGGATGCAATGTCTTTGGTCGGAATCTGGTGAATTCCGTTATAGGCACCCCAGATGGAAGCGGCCATGGCGCCGATCGTGTCCGTATCTCCTTTACATGTTTTCACATAGGAAATCAGGTGATCGAGGGGATGATTTCGATAAAACATACCGATGAGAATGGAGGCGGGGCACGAATCAATAGCCGAAATCCCCGTGCCCAGTGAACGGCGTAAACTGCCGCTATCAGGAATTATTCCGGTTGATAAATATTCCTGCACAACGATCATGCGACGCAAAAAAACCTCCTGATTGCATTCGGCCATAATAAATGAGATTGCCTCGACAGGGGTGACATCGGAAAGAGCCTGGATGACTGCCAAAGCCATCAGCATAGCCCCCATAATGGCTGCCGGATGTGCATGAGTGATGACAGATGATAGCTCCACGGCGTCTTTGAGTTCATGGGGGCGATCTTGATAAAAAAGCGCCAGAACAGGAATGCGCATCGCCGCACCGTTGCCAAAAGAACCTGTGGGATACCTTGCTCTGCAGGCAATACGCCAATCCACGCCGTCTCTGATTTTTTTGAGAATCATTGCCGCTCCCGGTCCGTATCCGCGCGACCATCTGTAACTTGCAGCAAATTCCCGCGCCAACTCATCTTGTTGAACTGATCCGTAACGAAGCAGATGACGAGCCAAATCGATGCTCATTTGTGTGTCGTCTGTATAACGATGGAGGCCGTTTGACGTTTTCCCGATAATTCTCCACAGAAGTCTTTCCAGGTAACCTCCTTCCCTTGAGGCACACAGGGCGTCTCCCATAGCTGAAGCCACCAGACAACCTTGAAATTTTTTTAAAGAAACCTGAAAAGATGTCATTTTCTTATTCGTTCTCGTCCAATGACGCCCCGAAGGTTAAAGATGCCGCAAAGAAAAAAGCCGTGCGATTTACAGCTTGAGCATTTCCTGCAGCCTCCACAAAGCAAACCATAACATCAGCATCATTGCCGTGAGAAAAAAGGCCATGCCCTTGCATAAATATCCCTTTAAAGATGCTGCTGGCCCTTTGAGAATCGGCGTATCGGAAATAATCCGCCATCCTGCCGGAGGAAAACGTTCCCCGGCAAGAATGTCAGCGCCCAAACGCCACAACCAGATTGACAGTCCGCAAATGGGCAAGGACAGGAAAACGGCCATGCCCAGAAAAATAATCCGCAAACGCCCCGCATAGGCTCGTGGATCGGAGAGAAGCCATTCATTTATCGAATCAAGATATTGAGTAACTCCAAAAATCGCGCAGCCACCCAAAATGGCCATTGCGATGATGAAAAGGAGCGCCTGTTTTCTGGCTTCCGGATCTGCTTTCATGATTTCCATTTTTTGCTATTTAACCCAGACCATGGCAAAGATAATGCCCCCCGCGCCGGCCACAAGGTAGGCGACGACACCGATCCAGTAACTGATTGGAGAGTCTTCCTTATCGATCACCTGGCCGAATCTGGCGCGGACGACTCCCGTTTTTAACCCGCTGACCCCGAAAAACAGTAAAATGACACTTACCACAACAATCAGCAATCTCACCGCAGAATACACAGGCTGCGCGCCTCCTTGAATCGGTTATTCGTTATTCTATCATATTTCAAAGACCTTATAATATTAAATTTTTACACACAGGTGTTTCTTTCGCGAGGTATTTTTGTTTGCCAAAATGTTCTTAATCAATTATTTTGTTTTAATGAATATCAATTTGATGGACAAATTTCACCGGTGGTTGAATCGTTGCCGTACCTGTCAATTAGATGCAATTGATAAATCGCTTCTGGCATCATTCCCCGACCTTCAACCTGCTGGCGCTCTGAAAAGCGGATTGCGCTATGTCTGCCGAAAATGCGGATGTGTTTGGTACATGCATGCACTAACCCCGTGGGTTACCCGGATTCGTCCGACCCATTTGGCTTTTTTTGAAAAATGGAACGTAAGCGATCTCTCCTTGAGCGATGAACAAATCACAGCACTCGCCAGTATCGGGGGTGTTGTTGACCGGACGGGTCTCATGATGCATTTTCCCTGCTCCGTGGGCAATGGCGATAACACCATCCAAGAGAGAGTGCTCGTTGTTGTTGCTCAAGTTCCACCTGTCAGATGGCCTGTTGCGGAAAAAATTGAAGCCATCCATCAGAATATTATTATCAAAAGCAGTCCGGATGCCTTGCCTCTGGAAATCAGACAGGCAACTTTTGAGGCGGAAGAAATCTCCATGGGATATTCACCGGTCGGCATTGTCAGTCCAACCGGCCGATATTATACTCTCGGATCGGAGATGCATTTTTTTGCCCGGGATGGAAATTATGGGTCTCAGATGAAGCTTGCCCATGGAAAAAAGCCGGGAAGGAATAAGATTTGGCCTCAAGATGCGGATCTGTATTATTTTGCCGATTGGAATGAGAAAAGTAGGATATTGGCAAAAGAATCGTTATCTTAGAGCTTTTGTTGATGAATAAACATGAACACGAGGATGTTTGATGAAATTTGATTTATGGAATGAAAAGGAAAGAATTTATCAATTATTATTTTTAACGGTTTTGATCGTTGTCATCATGCTTATTGCCGGGTGCGGAATGACGGAGAAATCCGGTCTTTCCAATTGCGTTGTCGTTGAGAAAGAAGATCATTTCACGGGGGAATGGCTCCGACATTCCCGGGCGGTTTATTTTGGACGCATGAAGACGCCGGAGTGTGTCCGAAAAGACCAGGAAATCGATCAGGGTGACGGCCCCAGAAAGGGAAAAGTCCGTTGGGCGGAATGTATGAAAGGTCCGGACTGTGATGAGGCCGGCTTGTTTTGAAGCCTGTATTTGGGGCATTTACTGTTTCAAGTGGAGAAGAGAATCGGGAAAGCATAAAATTGCCGCATGAGATGTGGCGGAAGGGAAGCATGGACAAATATGGCAAAAATTCTGATCGTAGAGGATGAAAAAGACATTGCCAATCTGATCGCCTTTAATTTGGAAAGAGAAGGATTCAAAACCATCAAAGCATTTGACGGCACTCAGGTTCTTACCATTACAGAATTACAGAAGCCGGATCTGATCATTCTGGATTTAATGCTTCCCGGTATAAACGGTTTGGATATCTGCAAAAACATTCGCGCAAATTCAAGAACAGCCACTATGCCGATTATCATGCTTACAGCCAAAAGTGATGAAACCGATAAAATCATCGGTCTCGAACTTGGTGCGGATGATTACGTTACCAAACCCTTCAGCGTGAAGGAACTTATTGCAAGAGTCAGAACCATTTTACGCCGCACCAAAGAACAAGATATGTCCCTTCAAAAAAAGACATTTGAATATAAGAATTTGTCCATCAACTATGCGTCCTGTGCCGTTTGGGTGCACGGATATCCAATCAATTTGAGTCCCATCGAACTAAAAATTCTTTTCTTTTTAAGCCGCAATCCTGGCAGAGTGTTTTCGCGAAACCAGATTCTTCAAAATGTCTGGGGGGATGATCAATTTGTTACTGACCGATCCGTCGATGTTCACATTCGCCGTTTACGAAGTCAGATCGAAGAGGATATGGAAAATCCCCGCTTCATTCTGACGGTTCGAGGATTCGGCTACAAATTTGCCGATATCGAAAGATAATTTCTGTTTTCTTCCGGATTTTCCAAAATCTTTTCCTGTATGAACATCCAGCAGGGCGATCGCACTTTTATTATTCAAATATTCTTTATAGCTTCATCATTTTGTAACAATTCATGGGTATCCTAGGAAAAAATATAAGGAGATAAAGAAATGAATGTGATTCGTAAACTGATTTTCGGGTTTTGCATGTTGTATTTTGCGGCAGGAGTATCAGCCGCAGCCGACTCTATCGTCATCAAAGGATCAACCACGGTTTTGCCGGTGGCGCAGGGAACGCTGGAGGCATTTATGAAAGCCAATCCCGGTGTTCAGATGTCTCTTTCCGGCGGCGGTTCCGGTGAAGGGATCAAGGCTTTGATCGACAAGACAGCGGACATTGCTACCTCGTCCAGAGAAATTAAGCCAAAGGAGATTGAATTGGCCAAATCGAAGGGTGTCCATCCGGTGGCACATATTGTTGCTTATGATGCCATTATTCCCGTTGTGCATCCGAAAAACAAAGTCAAGAATCTGACCGTCGATCAACTGGGACAGATTTACCAGGGAAATATCACCAACTGGAAAGAATTGGGTGGCGACGACCTGAAGATCGTTGTGATCTCCCGTGATTCCTCTTCCGGTACTTTTGAGTCCTGGGATCATTTCGTTATGAAGAAAGCCAAAGTCACCCCGAAAGCGCAGATGCTGGCTTCCAATGGCGCTTTGGTGACCGCAGTGGCCAAAAACAAATATGCCATTGCCTATCTGGGAATCGGATATCTCAATAAAAGCGTGAAACCTCTGCAGGTTAACGGCATCACCGCCAGCATACAGACGGCCATGTCCAAGGAATATCCTTTCTCTCGCGAGCTTTACATGTACACAAATGGTGAACCGCAGAACGCCGTGGCCAAGTATCTTGCTTTTGTAAAATCGACACAAGGACAGAAGGTGGTTGCCAAGGAAGGCTTTGTTCCGCTCACGGAGGTTCAAAAAGTGGGAAAGAAGGGTAAAAAATAGAATTCGGGAATAAGGCATGAAGATACCGGCATGAATTCGGGTTTGTCCGTGACGAAATGAAAAATGGATAAAAAAAGTGTTTGGGGAGAAAAGCGCCTGATGACCAGAAAAACCAAAGAAATATTCATGAAATATATTTTCTTTCTGTTTTCGCTGGTTTCCGTTGTCGTCCTGGGGTTGATCGTTTACTCCCTGTTCCGGGAAGGTCTTCCCCTGTTCACAGTTGTGTCCGTCAAAGATTTTCTTTTCGGCATGGAATGGTATCCCACTTATGAACCCCCGTCTTTTGGTATTTTCCCGCTGATGGTTGGGTCTCTCATCGTTACGCTGATGGCCACCCTGATAGCTGTGCCGCTCGGCGTAATGGCGGCGATTTACATTTCAGAGATTGCGCCTCAACGCGTGAAGGAAATTCTCAAATCCGTTATCGAACTTCTGGCCGGATTGCCCTCCGTCGTTCTCGGTTTTTTTGGCATGGTGATTGTTGCGCCCTGGCTTCAAGAAACCTTTGATTTGCCGACCGGTCTGAATATTTTCAATGCTTCGATCATTCTGGCCATCATGGCAATTCCTACGATATCCAGTATTTCTGAAGATGCTCTCTACGCCGTACCCCGCGAATTCAAGGAAGCTTCCTACGCGTTGGGCGCAACCAAGTTTGAAACGATTGTACAGGTGATCGTGCCGGCGGCGCTTTCCGGAATATCCACGGCAGTGATGCTGGGAATGGCCAGGGCAATTGGCGAAACCATGGTGGTGCTGATGGTGGCCGGCGGGTCGGCGGCGATTCCGGAGAGCCTTTTCGATTCCGTACGCCCGATGCCGGCGAGCATCGCCGCGGAGATGGGAGAAACGCCTTATGGAAGCGCGCATTACCAGGCGCTATTTGCCATCGGCATGGTTTTGTTTTTTTTGACGCTGGCTTTTAATTTGATTGCCGACTATGTATCGCACAAATTCAAACAGACCGGTTCAGCGACGCTATAGGTCGAGAGTATGAAGCTTGGACAACAAAATTCCATTCGCTGGCGCTATATGAAGCAGACCATTTTTTTTACACTGGTACGTGCGTCTGCGTTGGTGATTACGCTCGCTTTAGGTGGGATCATTTTATACATTTTTCTCAACGGTTTTTCCGTTATCAGTTGGGATTTCATCACGAAGCCGCCGACGGATTCGATGACCAAAGGCGGAATCATGCCTGCCATTTTGGGCACAGTGTATCTGACGTTCGGAGCCGTCGCGGTGGGTTTGCCTTTGGGTATTGCTTCGGCAATTTATCTGACGGAGTACGCCAGGCAGCGAAGGGTGATCCGTTTGATCCGGGTCGGCATCAACTGTTTAGCCGGTGTGCCTTCCGTGGTTTTCGGGCTTTTTGGCCTGGGGTTCTTCGTCATATATCTGGAATTGGGTTCCAGTATTTTATCCGGATCGCTCACCCTAGGTTTTTTAATTTTGCCGACGATCATCGGCGCTTCCGAAGAAGCTCTGAAAGCCGTACCTCAGACCTTCCGCGAAGCGTCGCTTTCTCTTGGTGTAACCAAGTGGCAGACGACCTACCGGATTGTTTTGCCCAACGCCCTGCCGGGCATTTTGACCGGGTCCATTCTGGGTATCGGCCGGGCTGCGGGAGAAACCGCGCCCATCATGTTTACCGCCGCCGCCTATTTTACAGCCAAGCTGCCCGGATCGGTTTTTGACGAAGTCATGGCTCTACCGTATCACATTTACGTCCTGGCCACAGCGGGCACCAATATCGAAGCGACCAGACCCATCCAGTTCGGCACGGTGCTGGTGCTGGTAGCGGTCGTGCTGGGCATTGATTTGATCGCGATTGTCATTCGCGGATATATGAGAAGAAATAAAAGGTGGTAGAAATGGAATCTTGCGATATTATTACCGTCAGTCATGTGAATTTTTTTTATAGCGCGGTGCGCGCTCTGACGGATATCTCGATGAATTTCAAAAAAAACAAGGTGACGGCCCTGATCGGTCCGTCAGGTTGCGGGAAGTCCACATTGCTGCGGCTTTTCAACCGGATGAATGAATTGATTGACGGCACGCGCGTGGAAGGAGAGATAATTTTTGAAAACGAAAATATCTATGCGCCAAATGTGGATCCGGTGGAAATTCGGCGCAAAATCGGCATGGTGTTTCAAAAGCCCAACCCCTTTCCCAAAACCATCTACAACAATATTTCCTACGGTCCGGCATTAAACGGCTTTTCCAAAAGCGATATGGACGCGCTGGTCGAACAAAGCCTGAAACAAGCGGTTTTATGGGATGAGGTCAAAGATATTCTGAACAAATCCGCGATGAATCTTTCTGGAGGGCAGCAGCAGCGTCTCTGCATTGCGAGGGCGCTGGCGATGAAGCCGGATGTTTTGCTGATGGACGAGCCGACCTCCGCGCTGGATCCCATTTCCACCGCCAAAATTGAGGAATTAATCGAAGAATTAAAGGATAAATACACGATCATTATCGTTACGCACAACATGCAGCAGGCGGCACGCATATCGGATGAAACGGCATTTTTTTACCTGGGCCATTTGATCGAGTACAACAAAACGGAAAAAATATTCACAAAGCCCGACATCAAACAGACAGAGGATTATATTACGGGAAGATTCGGCTGAACATGGAGGAGAAGAGGCATGATGGACGAAAAAAAGCATACCAGCCTGCATTATGAACAGGAACTGCAGGCCATTAAAGACAGCTTGATTTTTCTGGGCGCACTGACCGAAGAAGCTACGCGCAACGCGATGGAATCTCTTTCCGGACGGGATGCGGATCTTGCCCGTAAGGTGATTCACGATGATGACGAAATTGACCGCCTGGACACCGCACTGGAAGAAAAATGCATCAGAGTTCTTGCTCTTCGCCAGCCTGCGGCGATTGATTTGCGCTTCATCACCACGGCCATCAAAATTACCGGTCACCTGGAGCGCATCGGGGATATGGCGGTCAACATCGCGGAAAAGGCCCTCATTCTGAACAATGAGCCGCAGCTGAAACCGTATATTGATTTGCCGCGAATGACCGATCTGGTCAGAGGCATGATTCGGGATTCTCTGGACAGCTTTATTCGCAACGACTTGGCTGTTGCAGAAAGAGTCCGGCAAACGGAGCAGATTGTCGATGATTTGAACGAGCAGATTTTCCGCGAGCTTCTGACTTACATGCTGGAGGATTCCAGATCCATCAACCGATCTCTGATGATTATGCAGATATCCAAAAATATGGAGCGCATTGCCGATCACGCCCAGGGAATTGCCGATATGGTCATCTATATGTTGACCGGGGAAAATGTCCGGCATCAAAACTATCCGTCGAGCAAATAAGGGGCCGTTGTGAAACGCAGTCTTTTTTTTAAAATATTTTTTTCCTATCTTGTCGTCATTGCCTTCTCCTTTATCGTTTTGAGCACCTTCATCAAAAACGAGATTCAGCAGGTCATGACCGGCCAGATCGTGGAGGAGCTACAGACGTACGCCGGCCTGATCGATTTGAGCAAAACGCAATTCGGGCTTGAGCAGGTGCGTCATATCGCGTACCTATCCGGATCCCGGGTGACGTTGGCGGATGTTCGGGGCAGGGTTTTTGCCGACTCGGAAAAAGACATCGCCGGATTGGACAATCACCTGAACCGGCCGGAAATACAGGAAGCCAGAGTCAGGGGAAAAGGCAAGTCCGTGCGTTTCAGTCAGACATTAGGCGTAAATATGCTCTATGTTGCCGTGACCCTCCATGATAAAGATCAAATAACCGGTTATGTCCGGCTGGCACGACCTCTTCATAATGTGCAAAACGTCATTGACCAGGTTTATCAAACCGTTTTTCTGACGATTCTGATCATATCGATCTTTTCATTGATCCTAGCAATTCTGGTTTCTTATCAACTGGCCAAGCCCATACGGGCCATGGAACAGTTCACCCGGAAATTGAGACAGGGAGATCTCCAGGGAAGCATTCTTCTGAATACATCCGATGAGACAAAAACCCTGGCCGACAATATCAATTATCTTGTGGAAGAACTGCAGAGCAAAATCCGCCTGGCCAATGAAGAAAAAAGCAAACTCATGACAGCGCTGACCAGCATCGATGAAGGCGTATTAATCGTCAATACCCATGAATCCATAGAGATGGTCAGTCCGTCTCTGATCCATATTCTGAAAGAGCCTTATGGGAAAATTGCGGGCAAGACGCTGATGGAAGCCTTTCGCAATGCGGACTTGCAAAGGTTGTTCCTGAAGTTTCGTCAATCCCAGGAAACAGCAACAGGCGAAATAACGCTGGGCGGCCTCCATCCGGTGATTCTACAGGTCAGCATTTCTGAAATTCATGGCTATCCCGATGAAGAGAAGTTTATGGTTGTGTTTCACAATGTTACCCGTTTGAAAAAACTGGAGCAAATCCGGACGGATTTTATTGCCAACGTCTCGCATGAAATCCGTACACCGCTCACGGCGATCATCGGTTATCTGGAGACGCTGCAAAACGGCGCGTTGGAAAGCGCTGAAGACGCCAGGCGGTTTATCGATGTTATGCTCCGGCAGGCGCAACGGCTTCATCGCCTGGTGGAAGACCTGTTGACCATTTCAAAAATTGAGCTGGGTGAAATGGAATTTCATTTTGAACCGATATTGCTGTCCGAAACGGTTGACCATGTGATTTCCCTTCTGGAAGCCAAAGCGAAGGAAAAGAAAATTTCGATGCAAAACGATTTAACCCGAAATCTTCCGCCGGTGAAAGCGGATCGGGATCGACTATGCCAGATCCTGGTCAACGTACTGGACAATGCTGTGAAATTTACCGGTTCCGGTGGCCGGGTAACCATAGATGCCGAGGTTCAGGACAACTTCGTCGTTTTAAGGATATTCGACACGGGAATGGGTATTCCCAAGGAAGAACTGCAACGTTTGGGCGAACGCTTTTATCGTGTGGATAAAGCCAGATCCCGTGAACTGGGAGGCACGGGCCTTGGCCTGTCCATTGTTAAGCATCTGATGCTGGTCCACGGCGGCAAAATGGAAATCGATAGCCGGTTGGGCAGGGGGACCAGCGTTTCTCTGTTTTTTCCCGTATCCACAATGGAATCATCCGGACAAAACGGCAAAAAAGGAAATCGGATATAAGGCTTATACCGGTAAAAAAAAAGAGCCTCTTTGGATAAGGCTCTTTGTTATTCGCGTTCAATTGTGTTCTGTCGTCAAACCCTCACTCACAGACAGGACCTTTCTCGCCGGGTTCCGGAGTCGGTATCGGATCGGCGTTGACGGTTGCAAAACCCTTGCTGCCCGATTGGCTGTTATAGGACCAGGTGGAAGGAGAGGAAACTGTTATTTGATACGTGCCTGCGCGATAGCAGTAGCTTGGTTTAACGACCCAGTAGTATTTGTTGTAACTGGTCGCTTGAAAAGAAAATTGTTTGCCGGTATTAAGATTCTTCAGCGTAATGGTTCCCGGATCTTGTCCGTTGCCGTTATTCCAATGGTAGGTTCTAAGATAGGTGATTCTCGATTGCGTTTTTAAAGTAAACTGGGTTGGACTTGGTGGTGCGCTGGGACTTCTCATGACTGCTGAAGGATTTTCGTTAGAAAATATCGTATCCTCCGCAGGCGCGGTGGAGACAAAAAGAAATACCAACGCGCAAATACAAAATAATAAAGACCATGGATTTCTCGTTTTCATGTCTTACCCTCCCTGAAAATAGTAGATCAATTCCAATTGTGCAAGGCTACCGCTTTTTTCACCTCCTCCTGAACGCGAATTTTTACGCTATTATACCAGATGATCTCCCTTTTCTTCAAGAAAATGAAACACCAAGCCGTCTGTTTATTCAAGGATCCGCGTGCTATGAAGAACCAATCTCTTGTGAAATCCTGGTTCAAAAGGATGCATTAAAATTCGTAAAGCTTGGCGCCTGGCACAACTGTAAACTTCTGCTTCAGAAGCACATCAATGGCTTTTTCCGGATCATCAAAGCGGAAAATAATGACGGCGTTTTGGCCGCTTTTCTCGACAAACGCATACAGATATTCGACGTTGATGGATTCTTTTTGCAGAACTTCCATGATGCCATGCAGGCCGCCTGGCTGATCCGGCACTTCCACAGCGACGACAATGGTTTTGCTGACGCGGAAACCAGCTTCTTTAAGCACCTGGTTGGTTTTTTCCACATCGTTGACAATCAGACGCAAAATGCCGAAATCAACGGTTTCTGCAATAGATAAGGTTCGGATATTAATATTGTTTTCTTTGAGAACACGTGTGGCGTGTTCCAGGGATCCAGGTTTGTTTTCCAGAAAAACAGAGATTTGCTCTACTTTCATACATGATTCCTTTCCTTCAGATCAGATCGTTCGTTTATCGATGACTTTTTTTCCGCCTTCCTTCAAGGTTTGCGGGGTGACCAGTTTGACGCGGGGTGAGATACTGAGGTAGTCTTTCATGTCCTTGACAATCCGCTTTTCAATCATTTGCAGCTCTTTGACGCCGCCTGCCTCGCCAAAGAATATGTCACTGACTTCCACATGGAGTTCAACAGCGTCCAGAGCCCCTTCCTTGTCGAGAATCATCTGGTAATGAGGCTCAACTCCTTGAATATCTTTAAGAATGGCTTCAACCTGTACGGGGAAAATATTAATGCCGCGGATTGTCAGCATGTCGTCACTTCTTTTGAGCACCCTTTCCATGCGGATATGTGTACGACCGCATCGGCAGGGCTCGGTAATCAATCGTGAAATGTCTCCTGACCGGTATCGGATGAGAGGAAAAGCTTCCCGGGTCAGGCTGGTAAAAACCAGCTCTCCTTCTTCCCCTTCTGGTAGCGTTTCGCCTGTTTGAGGATTGATGGTCTCCACGATGAAGTGGTCTTCAAAGATGTGCATGCCGCGGCGACCTTCCAGACATTCCATGGCAATGCCCGGTCCCATTATTTCCGAAAGTCCAAAGATATTGAGGGCTTTGATATTAAAGGCCTCCTCGATGGCGTCGCGTGTGGCGTCACTCCAGAGTTCTGAACCGAAGATGCCGACACGCAGTTGCAGGGATTTCATATTGACGCCCATTGCTGTTCCTTCCTGGGCCAGATGCAGAGCGTAGGACGGTGTGGCACAAAGGACGGTCGGCCCGAAATCCTGCAGAATGGTGATTTGCCGTTTGGTGTTCCCATCGGATATGGGAATCACGCTGGCGCCGATTTTTTCAATGCCGTAATGCAATCCCAGGCCGCCCGGAAGAAGGCCGTAACTGAAGGCATTGTGAACGATGTCGTTTTTGTTCAGGCCTGCTGCGACCAGGGAACGCGCGGTCAGGTCTGTCCAGGTATCCAGGTCGCGCCTTGTGTAGCTGAACACGGAAGCCCGTCCGGAGGTTCCCGAAGATGCATGCAAACGCACAATGTTACTCATCGGAACGGCAAAAAGACCGAAGGGATAATTATTGCGCAAATCCTGACGGGTGATAAAGGGAACCTTTTGTAAATCCTTCAGGGATTGAATGCTTTCCGGAGTAATTTTTGCTGCGTCCATGGACTTTTTGTAAAAACCGACGGTGTAATAAACGCGCTGCAGAACCTGCTGAAGCCTTTTCAGTTGCAGAGCCTTTAGCGCTTCTCGTGGTAGTGTTTCAAATTCTTCATTGTAAATCATAAATACGTTTCCCCTTTGTTCCCATAGAAATATGCTTGCAGGATTTGATGATGCCTGTCGTTTTCACTGGTCTTACAGTAAAAAGCCCCCACTTTTCTAATGATAATCTTAACAAAAGTTTCCATTGCTGGCAAGAAGCTTTGCGGATTTTTTCCGGAGTGTTCGAAGCCATTTCTCTGAAAATGTTTACGCGATAAAAAAAATGGAGAGCTTTTGTTTATCCGGAGCTGCTTCTGGTTTTTCGGGTGGGTGTGGCGTTCCAGGGGTCATCGGGCCAGGGATGTTTTGGATAGCGGCCTTTGAGTTCCTTTTTCACTTGAGGATAGCCGCTCATCCAGAATTGTTTCAGGTCTTGTGTAATCTGAACGGGCCTGCGCGCCGGTGAAAGAAGGTGAAGAAGCAAGCGCACCCGACCTTCGGCGATTGCGGGAGTTTCTGGCAAACCGAACATCTCCTGAAGTTTGACGGCCAGGACGGGTATGGTTCCGGAAACATAGTCAATCGGAATGTTGTGGCCGCTCGGAACCAGAATGGATACAGGTGCTCTCTCCTGCAACCGGCGCCGCTGTTCCCAGGAAAGCCTCTCCTGAAGTGCAGGCAGGATATCCAGCGCGGCAAGTTCTTCCGCGCTTCGAATACCGGAAATCCAGGGAATAATCCAATCCCGGGGGTTTTCCAGAAGCGCCTCTTCGGACACATCCGGCCAGTTTTCTTCGGGAAAGGCCCAGCGGATCAGGCGCAAACGGGCTTGAAATTGCAGGGCTTCGGGACTGAAGGGGATCTTTACCATTCGTGAACGGATGGCATCGCAAAGAAGGATTGCGATTTCCTCCGGTGTTGGAGAAAATGGTCTTGCCGAAAGCAACATGGCGCCGAGTCGTTCTTCCAGCATCCCGGTCACGCGTCCTTCCTGCCGGTTCCACTCCAACCGCTCGCGGATTTCGATTTCGCCGGCCAGTTCCAGCCGAAGAATTTCTTCTGGAAGAGGTTCCGCGACGTGCACCGTGCCCAGGGCCTTTTCTCCGTGATCGACAACGACGGCGATAATGTAAGGACTTTGGGCGGCAAGGCTCTTCGGCGCAAGTTTTACTCCTCTTCCCGAACGTAGGACATATCGTCCTTCGTCCTCCTCGCGCTTTTGGGCGATGCGATCAGGAAAGGCAAAAAGAAGCAGGCGGGCAATCATGCCGGAATCCACTTCGCCGAAATCAGCCAGTGTTTTATTCAACAGGCGCCACAATTGTCGCGATACCGCATCCACCGCCTTCAGCGCGGAAAGATCCGTTTCTGCGGTTGGCTTTTTCTCCTTTCGCCATTTATGCAAAAGCGCAACCCGATCACTCAAATCAAAGCCGCCCAACGTATGCGCGTCGCGAAGCCGGGCCAAACGGAGAATATCCCGTTCGGAAAGAAGCGCAGCCAGATCCGTTCCCAGCAAGGAGCAACCCCGTTGAGACGCTTTTAAGATCAGTCTGCCCAGACGCGGATGAACCGGAAAACGGGCCATCGCCTTGCCCTCTTTCGTTATGGCGCCTGAATGATCCAGTGCGCCCAACTCTTTTAGCAGATCTTGCGCCGATTTCCAGGCCCGGGAAGGTGGTTCATCCAGCCAGGAGAGCATTGCAGGATTTTTGACTCCCCAGTCAGCCAGATCAAGCACCAGGTCTGTCAGGTCGGAAAGGACGATTTCCGGCAATGCGAAGGCCAGAAAAGACGAAAAGGTATGGGCGCTGTAAAGCCGATAACAGATCCCCGGTTCCAGACGGCCTGCCCGGCCCTTCCGTTGCCGGGCCTGCGATTGGGAAATATTGACGGTGGCCAGGCGATTCATGCCGGTTGCGGGATCATATTCAATCCTGCGGGTTAGGCCACAGTCAATCACAACTCTGACCCCTTCGATGGTGAGACTGGTTTCCGCAATATTGGTGGAAAGGATGATTTTTCGTTCGGCAGCGGGCAAAATAGCCCGTTCCTGTTCCTCAAAAGGCAAATTTCCATAGAGGGGATGAAGAGAGAGACGGTTGATTGCTCCGCTTTGCATCATTTCCGTCAGTCTTTCACTTACCGTGCGAATCTCTCTTTCTCCCGGAAGAAAGACAAGGATGTCGCCGGAAGTCTCGCGCAAAGCTCTTCTGATCACGTCGGTCACACGCCGGGTCACGGGTTGATCCTGACGATCACCGCAATAGCGTTCCTCCACCGGGTAGATATGTCCCTGCGCCGTGATGATCGGCGCTCCGTCCAAAAGAGCGGAAACCGGTCCACTATCCAGCGTGGCGGACATTACAAGAATTTTCAGATCGACGCGCAGCGCACGTCGAATATCCAGACACAAAGCCAGGGCAAGGTCTGTCTGGAGGCTTCGTTCGTGGAACTCATCAAAAATCACCATCGCAATATCGGGAAGGGTGGGCTGGGTCAGAATCCGCCGGGTCAGAACTCCTTCCGTTACCACCTCGATGCGGGTTTGCAAAGAGACGCGGCTGTCGAAACGGATGGAATATCCGAGCGTTTGTCCGATTTCCTCTCCCAGCATCTTGGCCATCCACCGGGCTGCGGAAACCGCTGCAATCCGCCTGGGTTCGAGCATCAGGATACGACCCTGCCCCGGAGGAATCACATCTAAAAGCGCAATCGGAACTCTTGTGGTTTTACCGGAACCGGGCGGAGCCTGAAGAATCACGGCCGAATGCCTCCGGATGGCCTCTTTCAAGTCCGGAAGAACTTCGTCAATGGGGCAGGACGATAAAATCCACCCGCTTTTCCGGTCGTTTGAAAATCTCATAAAAATGTTTCGCGGCCGCAGACCGCAATCATCCCGATATTATTCACGATAATTGCCTGATGGTTTTCCTGAATAACGATAAAGTTGCGTTTGTTGATCCAAACCTTTGCCGTCAATAATACCACCCCAGACATCCCCGCATGAAATTTCTTTTAAACTCATTTCCGACGGCCGATGATAGAAACATAGACATATTCACTTCGAATTTCACATTCTGCTTCCATGGATTCACACGGATTTCAAGGATTTTTCTTTTTGCGTGTTCATGGGAGATCCAGGAGACATATTTACGGATGATCGTTCCTTCCATGGTCACTTTCTCTTGTTTTCCAAAATTCCTGTTGATGGCGGCAAGATAGGGCTCGGCCATGATAATCAGAAAAACACTTAACAAAACGGCCAGGAACAAAGGCTTTAATGACAAAACCTTGTTCAAGATGAACTGTCCATAAATCCAGCCGCTGATTCCTCCGACCGTCAGGGAGGGAATCAAGGCGTATTTGGCGCATTCCCCAAAAGCGTGGTACTGGATAACAGTCGATATTTCACCATATTGCAGGAGAAGGGACACCCATCCATAAAGAATACAGAATAAATATAAAGAATATTTAAAAACGGTTTCCTTCATGAATCCATGATATTATCATGATATTATTTCATTTTTTCCCAGGAGCTGTTTTTGATGAGAAAGATCGCATAGCGGTAATCCGCCTGAGCATTTTCATTAAATGAGATTTGCCCCAGAGCTCCGTCATAGGTTTTATTTGCATAATTTGCGAACATGGTTTTGTTTGCCATTTCCCGGCGGCAGAAACGGTCGAGAGACTTGATCAAATCGTATCCTTCCGCCCCGAAAGCGGACATTCGATACCCGTATTGATTTTTAAAGGATGCAAAAACCGGAAGCGTTTCTTGAAGATCCGGATAGGAAAACATCAATCCCCCTGCGGCCGGCTCGGCCAGTAACCAATTGGTCAACGTCGGTCTTGCTCCGAACAGAGCGGCTTGAAGACGAATCTCCGATGCTTGTTTGGCAATCTGGGCCGCTTCTTTGGTGCTGATTAAAACCAGCGCATCGGGTTTTGCTTTCTTGATGGCTTTCAGCGAATCGGTAAATATGCGATCGGTATCCTTATAGGAAACAGATTTGACCAGTTTATTTTTCAGCGCCGATTTCAAGGCGTTGTTCCAGGATATACCGTAATCGTTATGAAAATACATCACGGCGACTTTTTCGTACTTTTTTAAATAATTCGTAAGATATTGAATTTCATTGCGAACATCGCCTGTAAATCTCACGCAGTTTTTCTGATCGGCATGGTCAAAAACTGCGCTTCCCACGGCCATTTGCAGCATATGGCCGGACTGAATTCTTGCCGCAAGACCGTTGGAAATCCAGCTTGCAAACGTAACCACCACCTGATAATCGCCTTTTTCGATAACTCCGGTTAACAGATGATCCGCTACTTTCAAATCGCTTTTCGTATCAAAAAAATGGACTTCGATATTTTTTGTCTCCTCCAGAGCAAGCTCCATGGCTTGCCTCGTTTCCCTGCCAAATTGACTGTAGTGTCCCGAAAAATCGAGCAGTGCGGCAACCTTCATTTGATTTCCCGCTGAGGATGCCGGTTGAGCATGACCGATAAACACCATGATCAGGATGACAAAGCACAAACTCCTAAATTTAATTGTTTTTTTCATAATGTCTCCTTTTTCGGATCCGATAATCATGAGCCTTACAGGAACCTGGATGGCTCCGTCAAGCGGATTTTGAATCCCTTCGGGCAAATCCGCATTCCGGAATGTTCTTCTTGCGGCGAAAAAGGGAAGCAGGTAAAATACCTGACAGAAAAGTTGGTGATGAAAAACCGGTTTGAACAACCGCCCAAAGTTTCCATCGACTTTCAGTCGGAAACCGGAAAAAAGAAAACATGCCCATCAAATCTCTTACAACCGCTTTCATTCTTGGGGCGGGTCGGGGAACCAGACTGCGGCCCCTGACGGAAAACATGCCCAAACCGCTTTTGCCGATCGGCGGTCGGCCGATGATCACCTACGCAATGGACCATCTACAAGATATTGGAATTCAAAGATTTATCGTCAACACGCATCATGCGTCAGAAAGATACCAGGAAGCTTTTCCAGAAAGGAGCTGGCGGGGCATTCCCATCATGTTTCGCCATGAGCCGGTTTTACTGGACACGGCGGGAGGAATTAAAAATATCGAGGACCTGATCGGACCGGAAGAACGCCTTATTGTCTATAACGGCGATATTATGACCAATTTACCGATTGCGACGCTGGTGAATCGCCATTTTGAACGAAATACGCAAGCAACGCTTGCACTGCGCAGCAGCGGCGGATTGGCGAACGTCCATATTGACTCTGAAGGATTTATCTGCGATATGAGAGGCACTTTAGGCCAAGATGGCGTTCAAAGCTGTGTTTTTTCCGGGATTTATATTTTGGAAACCCGCTTTTTGCAGCGGCTGACCGCAGGTAAAATTGAATCGATCATATTGCCGCTGATTGAAAGCATCAGAGAAAATCCGCACTCCATCGGCGGCGTCCTTCTTGATGAGGGATACTGGTATGATCTCGGAACTCTTGAAGAATACGATAAATTACGGAAGCGGGGCCCATGAAAGAAGAAATTCAAAAATTTCTCCGTGTTCATTTGCAAGCGACGGATTATTTTTACGAACCTATTCGAAAAGGCGGATCGGACCGCCATTTCTACCGTGTGCGCCTTCCGCAGGGGGCTACATTCATTTTCATGGAATACGGGACCGATGTCGAAGAAAACGCATACTGGGCGGACATCAATCGTTTTCTCACCGGCATTGGCCTGCCGGTTCCGCGCATCATCGCCTGTGATCTTCCCAAACGTTTTTTACTGGTGGAAGACCTGGGGGAAACGGATTTATATTCTCTGCGGGAGCTTCCCTGGCATGAAAGGCGCCGCCATTACCTGACGGTCCTTTCAGAAATATTTAAGCTTCATCGACTGAAGCCGGACGAATGGCCCGTAAATTTGAAGCTCAATCCGGGCTACGACCCGGCTCTTTATGCCTGGGAACATCGTTATTTTCTGGAAAATTTTGTGGAAGCGGTCTGTGGAATCTCTCTTTCGCACGATAAGATGCGCGCCTGGGAAGAGGAAATGGAATCGCTGATTGACCGTTTGCAAAGCGTTCCCCCCTGTCTCATTCACCGGGATTTTCAATCACAAAACATTATGATCAGAAATGGCCGTCCTTTTTTTCTCGATTTTCAGGGTTTGAGGACGGGCAATCTATTCTATGATCTGGCATCGCTGGTTTGCGACCCGTATGTGGTTTTTTCGCCGGAGGAAAGAAACGAACTCATCTGTTTTTATTACCGGATTTCCCAGCCCGATGACGGTCCGGACCGGTTTGCCGCCTGTTTCTGGGAAGGATCGGCGCAAAGATTGATGCAGGCGCTGGGCGCTTACGGTTTCCTGGGACTTAAAAAGGGGAAACAGGAATTCCTGAAGCATATTCCCGGCGGCATCGAAAATCTGGCCGCCGCCGTATCCCGAGCAGATAGTTTGCCGGTTTTAGGCGAAGTGGTTCAAAATTGCATAAAATGTCTTTCCGGGCATCGTTCTTTTTCTTTTCCGGAGAGGATCATTTCCTGACCATACGTTATATCTCATTGACAGATAAAGTCTTTCTCAATATACTCCACCCATGCTAAAGAAATTATTTTTTAATTTTTCCATTATTCCCGGAGATGATCCGAAACAGGCTCTGCGCCTCCGACGATTCTTTATGGCGTTTGCCGCCTATGTCATATGCGCATTTCTTTGCTATATTGCCTATTCAGCCGGCATGGTGCAACGGGAAGCCATTGTCGGATGGGCAATCTTTGCCAGTCTGATCAACGTCAGCATGTACATATTTCTTCGCTCGGGTCTCAACAAGAAAATGGCCGATCCCAGCCTGACCGTCATCCAGATGTGCGCCTCCATTATTATGGTGATGTATGTCATGCTGTATGCCAACGAGTCCCGCGGCGTCTGGCTTTTGATTTACGTCATTATCCTTCTTTTCGGTATCTTCCGCCTCAACACCCGGAGATTTTTATACGTCAGCTTTTTCACCCTGCTGACCTATGGAGGCGTCATCGCCCACCTTCATCTTTACCGGCCCCAGGGTGTTAATTTTCATATGGAATATCTTCAATGGGCCGTTCTCGCCGGGATTCTGGCGCTTTTTTCCGTGATCGGCGGGCACATCTCCAGTCTTCGGGCCAATCTCAGCAAAAGCCGTTTCACCATCCAGCAGATGACCGACAATATGCAGGATGTCATCTTTGTGTTGGATAGAAATCTGAATTATACTTACATCAGCCCATCGGTGGAATTTGTCCGCGGATATACGCCGGAGGAAGTCATGCGGCAATCGCCTTTCGAGTCTCTGGCGCCTTCCTCTCTGGAAATGGTCAGCCACGCACTGAATGAAGCCAGAGACCAAAGAAATGAAAATGCCCCAAAAGAGATTTCCCGAACCTTGCAACTGGAAATCAAACGCAAAGACGGGACCACGATGTGGACCGAGACGAAATTTACGTTCATCCGGGACGAAAATGAGCATACGCTGCAAATTATCGGCGTGATGCGGGACATCTCCGAGCGGAAAGCGGCCGAGGCCCTGAAAGAAGCCATGCTGGAAGAAATACGGCGCGCCGAAGAAAAATACCGCAGTGTTCTGGAAAACATCCGTGAAGCGTATTTTGAAGTGGACTTAAATGGAAATTTTACTTTTTTTAATGATTCTCTGTGCCGTCTGACCATGTATTCCCGGTATGAACTCTCCGGCGCAAATTACACAAATATCTCCGATGAAGAAACCGCCAAAATGGTCTACAAGACATTTCACAAAGTCTATCACACCGGCAAACCTACGGAAGCCTTCGATTGGCCGGTCATCAGAAAAGATGGCTTGAAGGGATACGTGGAAGCTTCCATCTCGCTTCGCAAGGACGCCGAAGGCCAACCCATTGGTTTCAAAGGGATGTTGCGCGATGTCAGTGAACGCAAGCGAGCCGAGGAAGAACTTCAGCAAGCCCGTGACAAACTGGTCCAGGCGGAAAAGCTGTCGGCTTTGGGGCAGCTATCCATTGTTGTGGCTCATGAAATCCTCAATCCGCTGAATATCATTTCTATGGAGCTGCAGGTCTTGCAGGCCACGGAAGGCATGCCGTCTGAAGTTCAGGAAGAATTGGGCATCTGCATGCAGCAGATTGATCGCATCTCAACCATTGCCGAAGAGCTCAAGCAGTTGACCTGCAGTCCCGACAAAAAAATGGAGTGGACGGACATCAATGAAATCATCGAGCGCGTTTTGACCATTTACAAACTGCAGTTGCGGGCCTATGATATTAAAACAGAAGTTTCTTATGAACATGAACTACCCAAAATATTGATGGATTACAGGAAGATGGAACAGGTGATCCTGAATCTGATCACCAACGCCCGGGATGCCATGGAGGGACAGGAAAACAAGGTCTTACGAATATCGACGGGCTGGGGAGAAAACCGCGAACACATCAAAATAGTTGTTTCCGACAATGGTCCGGGTTTTGACGGTCAGCTTGCCGCAAAGCTTTTTGACGCCTTCTTTACCACAAAAGAGCAAGGCAAGGGAACGGGGCTTGGGCTTTACATATCGCACGACATCATTCGGGATCACGGCGGAAAAATCTGGGCCGAAAACCATGAATCGGGAGGCGCTTCTTTTCATATCAGCCTCCCTATAAAAAGCAATTTCTACAGAAAATGTTAATCATACAAGGGGGAAAAACATGAATCCAAAGATATTGAAAGTACTGGTCATTGACGATGAAGAACATTTTTGCCGTGCGCTGAAAAAAGGCTTCTCTTTGCTGACTACTTTCCAGGTGCAGACGACAACACAAGCCGAGGATGGCCTCCAGTTGGCCAAAGCGATGAAGCCGGATATTATTCTGCTGGATATTATGATGCCGGGAATGTCCGGACCGGAGTTGGCGGAAGAACTGGCCGAGGATCCGGCAACCGCATCCATTCCTATCATTTTTGTGACGGCGATTGTCAAGCCCGGAGAAGTGCGGGGAAGCGCCGGAATGACCGGCAAGCGTCTTTTTATCGCAAAACCGGTGAAAATGGACGACCTGATCAAGAAAATCAATCAGGTGGTGACAAAGGCCGAACCATCTTAATCTTTAATTAATTCAAGATATTATGCTCTGGATGGACCAAAAGAAAGAGGGAAGCTCTAGGAGAAAGATCCTTTCCGGCAGGCAAAGGCTGTGAAAAAATTTGCTCCTTTTTTCCTGACGGCGGTTATTCTGGCGGCGGTCACGATATTTTTTAAAACACAGCATCCGTGCGAAAAGACAGTAACTTACCGGATTGGACAGGTGGACAGCCGGTTCGGACTGAGCCGACAGGAATTTTCGAATGCCGTCGCCCAGGCTGCTTCTTCTTGGAACCAGGCGGCAGGGCGCGCCATCCTTCGCGAAAATACCGCAGGCGATGTGGAAGTCAACCTGGTTTATGACTATCGCCAGGAAGCGTCGGACAAGCTCAAGAAACTGAACATTCAAATTGAAAACACCAAGGAATTCTATGACCGGATGACCTGGCAGTATGAAAGCCTGAAGGCGGAATTCCTGCAAAAACAAGCGTCATTGAACGATGACGTCAAATCCTTTTCGGCAAGAGCCGCTGCCTTTCAGGCAGCGGTTGCTTCTGCCGGACATCCGGGCGGTATTTCTGAAGAAGCCCGTCAACAGATATTGAACGAACAAAAAGAGCTGAATCTTTTCCGGGAGCGATTGCAGCAAAGAGACGAGCAATTGCAGACGATGACGCAAACCCTGAACAGCATGGCCGTCGTCATCAACGAAATTGCCGGCCATTTGAATCTGCATGTTGTCGGTTATCATACGGCCGGAAGCGCACTGGGCAGGCAGTACCAGCAGGCATTTTATCTTCGGGAGGGAAAAAAGCAGACCATTACGGTCTATCAATTTGCCAATGACCGGCAACTGACGCGAGCGCTCACCCATGAATTTGGACACGCGCTGGGATTGGAACACACAAACGATCCTCAATCCGTTATGTTTCGGCTGATGCAGTCGGATGATCCTGAATTGAAACCGGCGGACATCGCCGCCTGGCGCGCCCGCTGCAAGGATCTGACCCGATGGTAATGGAATAAAAAACAGGCAGAAAAACCTGTGAAGCGCCAACGGCGGATTCCCTACGCAAGCGCCTTGATCAAGGCGTCGAAAAGTTCCTCCGCCTTAAAGGGCTTGGTAACGTAGGAAGAAACATCCAGCGTCTGGGCCGTCACCACTTCATCCTTTCTGGAACTCGAAGAAAGAATTACGAATTTCGCGGTGGGAGCAAAACTTCTGATTTGAATAATGGCATCCAGGCCGCCCATGACGGGCATGTTAATATCCATCACCGTCAGGTCCGGCCTGAAAGTCTTGAATTTTTCAATGGCATCCTGGCCATTTTCAGCCAGTTCCACTTGAACCTCACGCTGCTTCAGGGCTCGTTCGAGAATGCCCCTGACCATTCTGGAATCATCCACCACCAGAATGCGCTTGTCTCTTAATTTATTGACGGAAACTTCCGAGAACGTCACCCGGAAAGCGATGTAATTAATATCCAGCTGCAGAATGATGACATATTTTTCAACTTCATTGGAAAGATGCGCCGGCACATCATAATATTCAACAGAGGTGGGAGGCCTGAACTTGACCCGAAAACCAAATTCATCCCACTCCGAGATGGCGTTTCCAACAATCGTGTTCATGAATTCATTGAGGATATCGAAAGCATCGTCTCCCAGGTCGTTCACGGGGGGCATCCCCATGGTGTGAGCAATGGATTGGGTGACTAAAATAGCCATGGCCTTTTCATTGAAACCCAGAATAAAATTTCCGTTCACCTTCTTATCCATATCTTCATAAGGCGTAATGGAGGCGATCGCGTAAATTTCTTTAGGCCGCTCTTCTTTCTTGATTTTAACGGAAACCACCTCGGTATGCGTCATTTCCATGAAAACTCTTTTGCAATTATCGGCCAATATATTTAAATAAGCTAAATAATTCATAGACATAAAAGCTCCAAACTCTGTCCCCGCTTTACTGGCGGCTCTTGATATTCTTTTCGAGTGCTTTTTTCAATGCTTTTCCAGTATTTTGTTTACACGTTTTTTATTTCACAATTTTTCAAATTTATCAATTCCTTCATGCAAAAATTATCGAAACAGACCGGCTTTTTTCAGTATACCGCGCTGAAAGGACCGAGATTTTTCCGATTGAAGGAAATGAAGAGATGTGACATATAGTCAATCACGAAAGGTTGAAGGTCATGAAAATCATTGACGCAAAAAACTCTCCGCTTTCCTTGTTGGACATCAAGCATGTTCTGGAGAAATCCTTGCTGTTTCGGAGCATAGATTTAGATGTCATCGATTACCTTCTGGAGGATTGCCGAATTCTTTCCGTTGACAACGGAGAAGCGCTGCTTTCGCAAAACCAGAGCAATGATAAGGTATTTATCATATTATCGGGAAGTTTCAGCATCAATCTTGCCCGACCCAACGATTTTGTTGTGGCCACGGTGGGCGAAGGAGAATGTGTGGGGGAAATGTCCGTAATTGACGGCGGCGCCACATCGGCCAGTGCGCTTGCAACCAGCGATTCTCTGATCTTGCAGATTCCACAGGACATTCTCTGGTCGATGGTCAATGCCTCGCATGGGGTGGCAAAAAATCTCCTTTACATCCTGTCGAGGCGCATGCGCGTGGACAACGATTTGCTTTTGGAAAATTTTTACGCAAAACAAGAACTTGAACAGACGGCTCAAACGGACCCGTTGACGGGATTGCATAACCGGCGATGGTTTGAAGACTCTTTCGCGCGTCAAATGAAGCGATGTGACGAAGACGGCAAACCGTTTTGCCTTTTGATTGCAGACATTGATTTTTTTAAAAAAGTCAACGACACCTACGGCCATGTGGCCGGAGATCGCGCGCTGGTCGGCGTTGCCAGGGTCATGGCCAATCACATCCGCCCGACAGACATGCTGATTCGTTATGGCGGCGAGGAGTTTGCGCTGGGGTTGCCTTTTACCGACCTGGATGAGTCGTTTGCCATTGCCGAGCGTCTGCGGCGGGCCATCGAGTTTCTTTCTTTGCCGTTTCGCGCGGGCGATCCTCTTCCCCATTTGACCATTTCCATCGGCATTGCGAAGATGCAGGCCAATCAAACGCTTGAAGCGCTGGTGACAGCGGCAGACGCAGCGCTCTACCGTGCAAAAGATGGCGGAAGAAACCGAGTGGTTATTTAATGCTTTTTTTCCAACGATCACCTTTCCGCTTCCGAAAAAACAAAGGATTTCTTTTAACCGGCATCCGCCGTGCGTCAGTGAATGACAAACCGGATAAATTCCATGGAAAACCAGGAGGAAAACCACATGGCATACGATATGACTTACGCTTCGAAAAAGGATATTGCTAAGCAGTATCGAGACAAACTTGTTACCGCCGATGAAGCTGTCCGATGTGTAAAATCGGACGATTGGGTAACCTATGGTTTTTTTAACGCAAGACCAATCGCCTGTGACCGGGCGCTGGCCAAAAGAAAAGACGAGTTGACCAATGTGCTGGTGGGAGGAGCAGTGACCATTCCTCCCGTGCCGGAAGTGGTCAATCAGGACCCGGAAGGAAAAACTTTTACTTATGTGGACTGGCATTTTTCACTTCTGACCCGGTTGATGAAGATGATGTCCCCGACCTCGGTCAACTACTGCTCCATCGTTTTCGGAGAAACGGACTGGGGCTGCTCTCATCATGCCGGTCCCGATTACGATCCGACCAAAACGGGATTGCGTCTTCAGGATGTTCACATCCTGCGCGCCTCGCCGATGGATAAGGACGGCTACTTCAATTTTGCCATTTCCAACGCCTGCATGCTCAGCTGGTGCATGGCCAAAAAAGTGATTGTGGAAACCAATGCCAACATTCCCCGTGGACTGGGCGGGGCTCGCGAATCCATTCATATTTCGCAGGTTGACTATGTTGTGGAAGGCGAGAATGAGCCGCTTTTTGAACTTCCCGCCATTGAAGCCACCGACATCGACCGGCAGATTGCCGGTCATGTCTTCAAGCATCTGCATGACGGCTGTTGCATCCAGTTGGGCATCGGCGGCATGCCGAATGTGCTGGGGCACATGATTGCCGAAAGCGATCTGAAAAATCTCGGCGGCCACACGGAGATGCTGGTGGACGCCTATTACGAAATGTATATGTCCGGACGGATGAACAACTCGCTCAAAGCGGTGGACCGCTTTAAAACCGTCTATACCTTTGCGCTGGGAAACCGCAGACTTTACGACTGGATAGACAACAACGCGGCTTTGGCATCCTATCACGTGGGATATGTGAATGATTACGAGGTCATCAAAAGCATCGACAACTTTGTTTCCATCAATCAGGCCATTGAAGTGGACCTTTACGGCCAGGTTAATGCGGAATCCAATGGTTTTGAGCAGATTTCCGGCAACGGCGGCATGCAGGATTTTGTGCTGGGCGCCTACCGCTCCAAGGGCGGAAAAAGCTTTATCTGTCTGCCCTCCACTTACACCTTGAAGGACGGGACCGTTATTTCCCGCATTCAACCCTATTTTAAGCCGGGAACCATTGTAACCATTCCGCGCCAGATGCCCCAATTCATCGCCACGGAATATGGTTGCGTGACCTTGAAGCTGGATCCGGTTTGGATGAGGGCGGAAAAACTGATCAGCATTGCCCATCCGGATTTTCGTGAAGACTTGATCCAGGCGGCGGGAAAACAGAAAATCTGGAGGCAGTCCAATAAGAAATAGACGGGAGATCTTCCCTTGACCACGATCTGCCTGGCGCCGCTCCAGGGAACAACGGACCGGATATTTCGCAATCTGTTTCCCCAGTATTTTCATGGAGTTGATTATGCGATTGCGCCGTTTGTGTCCGCAACCGGTAAACTCAAGCCGGACTTTCCCGGTCTTTTCGAGCTTTCCCCTGATCGAAACCAGGGCCTTCCCACCGTGCCGCAGATTATGGGAACGCAGCCGGAAAACTTTGTTCTGATCGCCAACCGGCTTTTTGAAATGGGCTGCGCTGTGATTAACTGGAATCTGGGCTGTCCATTTCGCATGGTGGTCAAAAAGGGACGCGGAGCGGGAATGCTTTGCTATCCGGACAGGATTGAATCTTTTCTGGATCGGGTAATGCCGCAACTGAAACCGAACTTGTCTGTGAAACTGCGGATCGGTTTAAAGGATCCGGATGATGCGCTGGCGCTGATTCCCATTTTCAACCGTTACCCACTGGAAGAGTTGATTATCCATCCCCGAACCGGCGCACAAATGTACGAGGGAAAAGTTGATCTCGACCGGTTTGAACAATGTCTATCTCTTTCAAAACACCGAGTTGTCTATAACGGAGACATCGTATCCCCGCAAAACCTGGAGGCGCTGGCCCGTCGTTTTCTTTTCGTTAACCGCTGGATGATCGGCAGGGGCCTGATGGAAAACCCGTTTCTGGCCGAAGAAATCAAAGCGTTTCCCCCAAGGTCTTTTCAGGAAAAAGTCCATGTTCTCAAGGCGTTCCATGACCATTTATTTGCGGAATATTCGGCAGTTTTGAGTGGTCCCGGACATAAAGTCAATAAAATGAAGGAAATATGGACCTTCATGACCGGATTTTTTGAAAACAGGGACAAGGTCCGCAAAATGATCCATAAAACGCATTCTCCGGATCACTATCTTGGGGTTGTCCAACAAATTTTTGACCAGGCTCTATCCCGGCCCGGCGCAACCTATTTCCCCGACTGAATGGGATCCCAATCTGAACCCCAGATGGCGCTTCCCATGGGCATTTTATAATTGCGCCTGTCCGAATAAGACGGATAGCGACGGCTGCCTCCTTCCGCCGGCAGGAAATGGACGGGGAATTTCGGCGGGAGAAGACCATGCTTTTTTGCTTCCTCTTCCAGCCAGGCGCGGTCGTCGGGATGCGCGATGGAAATCAGCGCGTTGGCCCTTTCGTAGCCGTTTAAGCCTCTCAGGTTCACAATGCCGTATTCCGTGCAGACATAATTGGCAAACTGCGCCGGCACATCCACCACGGTTCCGGCAGGAAGGAAGGGAACAATGCGCGACGTGTTGTGCTTGCTGCGCGAGGTCATGGCGGCCACACCCCGGCCTCCCCTGGATTGAGCGCTGAAAATGATGAACTGGAAAAATCCGCCCGTGCCGGAAATGGGCCGCCGGTCGTAAAAAGAGCAGGACATCTGGCCCAACAAATCAACGGCAACCGTGTTGTTGATGGCAACCATATTGTCGATCCGGCGCAGAATGTCGAGATTATTGGTATAATCAATATCGTAAACCGCCAGCGCCTGGTTGTGGTGCACCGTGTCGTAATACCACTTGACATCCACGGGAAAAGCAAAGGTCCAGACGCTTCTTCCCTGATCCAAACTTTTGTAAGCGTTGGTGACTTGCCCGGATTCGATCATTTTAATGAGACCGAAGTTGAGCATTTCCGTATGGATGCCTAGGTCTTGAAATCCGGCGTCCGCCATGGCGGCCACGCAAGCCGAAGGCAGCGCTCCGATGCCCAGCTGAACAATGTCCCGATCGCGCATGATCGTCATGATATGATTGGCAATCTCCTGTTCTACGGGCCTCGGAACGATGGCTTTTTCATTCATTTGCGGCCACCGGTACTTCTCGCAATCTACCTCTACCCAGTAATCAATATCGTCAATGTGGATCGTATTGAAGCGACCGCCTTCCGCCCAGGGATAATCGGCCCGAACCTCGAAAACAATTTTTCTTGCTGTCTGACGGAAAATGTTGCAGCTGTTGGTACCGTAAGACATATTGAAATAGCCGTGATGATCCGGCGCAGTGGCTGCGTTGAACCACCAGTTCATGCCGCGCTTTTCTCTGTCACCGTGGGCAAACCGATAGTGCTGCGCCCACACGCCACCCGCCCAGCCCCAAGGCGTCCAACTGGTCACGCCGTTTTCTTCTCTGGCTTTGCGGTTCCACGGAAAGAAGAAATGCTCATGAACACAATGATATTGCTGCAATGGATCGATCTGCTGCAATTCCGGATGCGGATAAAAATTGCCGGCCAGCCAAAACTCGATATTTTGTAAATCTTCGGGGCCGGGACCCAGTCTTTGCGCCACCGCCTCGGTGCAAACCGTGGAATCCCCTCCGACGGTTCCATGATTGATCCAGTCGCCTGATTTGACCATTTCCGCAATCTGCTTTGCGGTTCTTTTCTTATTGCGAATTTTTTGCTGTATCGGTGTCGTCATATTCCTTCCCCGCAAGTTGATTGGATGAATCCCATTTTTTCATGGGCCACTACCGTATAACGGGACAATGAGCAAACAATTTTTTTTGGCGATGACATGATGGTGAAAATATACGTGAGCAAATTTCCAACATCATGTATATAGGATAAAAAAACCGAATACTAGAAAAGCAGGAGAAACATGACGGATCATTCCAACTCAAAAACATCCCAGAATCAACAAGAACCTTTCCCAAGTCCGACCGGTCAAAAACCTTCCTCTTTACGCTATTTCCATCAAGCTTTACACCTGCAGGCGGCGGGAGACAAAGCCGGGGCGCTCAAGGCTTACGATCTGGCGATTGCCGATGACCCTTCGCTGACTGATGCGCATTTCAATCGAGGCATTCTTTTAAAGGAACTGGGGAGATATGAGGAAGCGCTCAAGGCTTACGATCAGGTTCTTTCCCTGAACCCGCATTTTTTTGAAGCGCATTACAATAAAGGCAATATTTTTCAGGCATTACAACGATATGACGAATCGCTGGCCTGCTTTGACGCGGCCCTGTCCGTCAGTTCCTCTTATGCTCCCGCGCACAACAATCGAGGCGCGGCTCTCAAAGCGCTGGGAAGATACGAAGAAGCGCTGGCTGCTTATGACCGGGTTCTGGTTTTAAAGCCGGGCTATGCGGCTGCATACAACAACCGTGGGTTTATCCTGGCAAAGATGGGAAGATACGAAGAAGCGCTGGAATCGTTTGACCGGGTGATTGCCGTTTCGCCCGCTCTATCTGATGCGCATAACAACCGTGGCGTCATTTTGAAGGAATTGGGAAGATGGGAAGAAGCGCTGGCCGCTTTTGACCTGGCGTTGGCCTTCAACCCCGGGCTTGCTGAAATCCATAATAATCGCGGGGGGATACTGAAAGAACTGGACAGATACGACGAAGCGCTTTCCGCCTGTGATCAAGCCATTGTTCTTTCTCCCGATTTTGCAGACGCGCACATTAATCGGGGAAATGTCTTACAAGCTTTAGGCAGGTTTGAAGAAGCGATTGAGGCTTATGACCTGGCGAGCCGGATCAATCCTTACGGTGTCGAGGCATTTTATAATCGCGGAATCGCTCTGCAGAATCTTGAAAGATATGAAGAAGCGCTGGCCGCTTTTGACCGGGTGATTGCCATGAAGGCCGATTCTGCTGAAGCCTATAACAATCGAGGCGTTACGCTTCAGGACATGGGAAGATACGAAGAAGCGCTGGCCGCTTTTGACCGCGCAATCTTGATCCTTCCGGACAGCGCCGTGATCCAATCCAATAAAAGCATTCTTTTGTTGTTAAGAGGAGAATATGAAGAAGGCTGGCGTTTATACGAATGGCGCTTGCGGAAAAAAGAATATAAACGTCCTGGGAAGCTCTGGCTGGGTGAGACGGATATCAAGGGGAAAACCATTTTACTGTATCATGAGCAGGGGCTGGGCGATACGCTACAGATGCTGCGTTATATTCCTTTGCTGGCCCAAAAGGGCGCAAGCGTTTTTCTGGAAGTTCCCGCCTCCATGCTGGAACTTGTCCGTAATCTCCCCGGTGTTTTGGGAGCCTGGGCGCAGGGTGAAAACTTGCCGGAATTTGACCTGCAATGTCCTTTTATGAGTCTTCCTCTCGCTTTTCAAACAACGCTTGCGACCATACCCGCCGCCGTGCCTTATTTGCAAGCTCCTGAAAAGAAAGTGAATTTCTGGAAAGACCGGCTGGGAAACAAGACCTGCCCGCGAATCGGCCTTGTCTGGTCCGGAACACCCTCGCACAAAAGAGATGCCCGGCGAAGCATCCCGCTGCCAGTCCTTTCCTCTCTTTTTAAGGGGAAAGCGGAATTTCATTCTCTGCAGATCGAATACTGGGACGAAGACCGGGAAATATTGAGAGAAAATTCCCGTATTGCCGATCATAGCGAAGAGATTGCCGATTTTGGCGATACCGCTGCCCTGATCGAACAAATGGATTTGATTATTTCTGTGGACACATCGGCGGCCCACCTTGCCTGCGCCATGGGCAAACCTGTCTGGATGATGCTGCCTTATTCTCCGGATTTCCGCTGGCTGACCAATCGGGAAGACAGTCCCTGGTATCCCACGGCCCGTCTTTTCCGGCAACCGTCACCCGGCAACTGGGATGCGGTTGTGGCAAAAATTGCGTCAGACGAAAGCTTCCTTGGTCAAACTCAGGCGATGGATGTCCCGGCCGCAAAACCATCGATTGATCAGATCTTGAAAGATGCGCAAAAACTTCAGCAATCGGGAGCTTTTAAAGAAGCTCTGGCCGTCTACGACCGGGCCGTCTCTCTGTATCCGGATAATGCTCTTCTGTGTTATAACCGGGGGAACCTTTACCGGGAATTAAACCAATGGGATGAAGCCCTGGCCGATTGGAACCGGGCGGTCGAAATTTCTCCGAACTTTGCCGAAGCCCTGACCAACATTGGAATTGTCTTAATGAAATCCGGAAAACTTGAGGACGCGCTGGACATGCAAAACCGCGCCATCGGCGTTTCGCCCGCTTTAGCCGCCGCACATGCCAACCGGGGAATGGTTTTGAATGAAATGGGCAGAAAGGATGAAGCCCTGGAGGCACT
>Ga0209096_1000713_pt1 | contig 41554 bp, 33 predicted proteins | sample AD_UKC034_MetaG_FD_184407 | JGI IMG/M metagenome (GOLD analysis project Ga0209096, IMG submission 184407) | Active sludge microbial communities of municipal wastewater-treating anaerobic digesters from USA - AD_UKC034_MetaG (SPAdes) (version 2) | ecosystem: Engineered > Bioreactor > Anaerobic >...
GAATGCCAGGAACTGCAGGGCATCCTCCAGGCCCTCATCAAGGACTCCGATGGCCTGGGGAAAACGGTCCCGGTACTGATCCATCAGCATCCGGGCCGTCTGAAGAGCCGTTTCCTTTGTGGGCTGCAGCCAGATAGCCTTCAGCTTTGCGGCAAAGGATGCTTTCTCCTTGTGTGGCACATGGGCCAGGATGTTCCGCATAAAATGGACCTTGCACCTCTGCCAGCTGCATCCCAGAAAAGCCTTCTTAACGGCCTTCCGGAGCCCCTTGTGGGCATCGGAAACACAAAGCCAGACCCTCTCCAACCCCCGTTCCTTCAAGTTGTCAAAAAGGATGCGATACGTCTCTTCCGATTCGTTCATCATGGGCTCGCAGGCCAGGATCTCCCGGCGGCCTTCCAGGGTGACGCCGGCAACAACTAAAACGGCCATGCTGACTACCCGGCCATCAAAACGGATCTTCTCATAGAGGGCATCCACCCAGATGACAGGATATTCACTCTCCAGGGGACGGGTTCGAAACCGGGTGATCTGCTCATCGAGCTCCTTCGTCATCACCGAGACCTGGCCCGCCGAGATCCCCTCGATACCCAATGACCGGGCCAGGCGCTCCATCTTCCGGGTGGACACGCCGTTGATGAAGGCTTCCTGAACCACCTGGATCAGGGCCTGCTCCGACCGTTTCTTCTCTGTCACGAAAAAGGGGATGTATCCCCCTTGTCGAACCTTCGGAACCAGAAGATACAGAGTTCCCAGACGGGTGTCGAACCGCCGGACACGGGTCCCCGAAAAATGGGTCGTCCGATCCGATGTATGCTTCCCCTTGGCCGCTCCTACTTTCAGCTCCGCCTCAACCTCCATCATCCGTTCCGTCAGCCACTGGAGCATCGAATACAGCGGATCCGACTCCCCCATGAAATGAAGTAGCAATTTCTTGTATGCCGCAGTATCATAATTCCTGGCCATCGCTCTGTCTCCTTTCATTAGTGTTGGGCAAACACCATTTTAGGAGATATCGATGGCCTCCTACAATACCTCAAATTGCAAACATTCCCTTACACCACTTGTATATATTGCTGAGTGCGAAACAGATGATAAAGATGATGATATGCCAACAATTGCTGGACTTACGGTACAAAAAACAAAACATTATGTCATGAAGTCGATTAGATAGGAAAAGAAGTATTCTAGTAGGAGATAACCTTTTATGATGTGATAAAAAGGACTTGTTGTTCGAGATGTAAACTGTAGATTATTGCCAGTATTCCTCAAAGAAAGAATAGACATCCTCAACGCCACCAAAATTAAGATAATTATCTTTTATATCGATGACATTACATTTTTCTGTACCTCCCATAAGTGGCCCTCTTAAACCTCTACCTATCATTTGGCTGTATAAGACGATTGATGCAGTTGGTCTTGCAATTATTACACTCTTTATTCTCGGTGCATCAAAACCAGTTGTCAAAACGCCATAATTGAAAAGCACATCGTATTCCCCCTTTTTAAACCCTGAGATAATCCTTTTCCTTGATCCCTTCCTCATATTGCAATCTACATACCCAGAATTGCATCCTCGATAACCAATAGCAGCAGACAGTAATCTTGAATGCTCAATGCTACACGAGAATACAAGGCATGGATTACCATTTTGGAGTTCATTGCAAATTATGTCTAATATTATCCTATTTCTGGCTACATTATTTGCTAATGTTTTTATTATTCGACTTGGTAGGTCATATGAATCTGCCATCTCTTCTCGATCGTCGCGCTCTATGGATACTTTAACTTCTGTTTCAATTATCTTTCTACAAATTGTTGACAAAACTCCTTTGTTTCGCAATTCTGTGATTGGGTTTTCAGTAAAGTTTAATGAAACGAGATTTTTTTCGAAATATTTAGCAAGATTTAGGTTCTCTTTAGATTTACTGTAACTTCTACCGGGAGTTGCTGTAATTCCAATTAAAATGCTATTTTTTGACAGTTTATTTATTACTCGTTCATAAGTCGGAGCAATGACTTTATGGGCTTCATCAACAACTACGATTCGTACGGATTTTTGCAAAAAAGTAAATATTTCTGGATTTTTTTGAGATAGGATGTTGAGTTTCTGAAAAGTTGCAACGATGAAGCTACCTATGCAATCAAGTGATATAGGCTGGTATGTACCCCAGCAGCGAACGATTTGAGCTGGCTGATTTGCATAATTCTGCCATATGTCCTTAAAGGTATCTATCGCTTGCTCGCATAGTTCTTCTGTATGAGCTACCCATAATATTGATTCTTGATTTGTAAAGGTGTTTTCTGAACAAATGTATTCATATATTGATTCAATAACAGTTCGTGTTTTCCCTGATCCTGTCGGCATCTGAACTAAAAATCGCCTGGTATCAGATGACATATTGTTTAATATTTTATCTTTTAATTGTTTTTGAAAAGGTTGAAGATCAAATAAGGGATCAATTGGTTCTACAATTTCTATCGTTTGATTTACATTTGTTTTTAAAGGTAAATATTCTTTTGGAATACATAACTCCTTAACTACTTCTGATATAAGCTGACTTCCTGCTTTCCATGGATGCAATGATAGAACGAGAGCATTGTCATAGGGCTTGTCGTAGACTTTTTTTGAGTATTTTAATGCTAATTTTTTTAAAGTGACTTCATTAATAAGAGTAAAAATAAGATGTCTGATTTTCTGTTCGTATAGTAAATCATATCCATATATTGCTAAAACTTGCTTCGACAATTTGCTGCTGTCAAAATCCGTGTCATCTCCCTTTATATTTACTAATTTTTGAAGCGCATTTATCTTATCCATACCAGCTGCCTGATATAGGTCATGATAACCAAGCTTACTTAGCAATTCTATCATGTTGAATAAAGACCTAGAAAAGTATCAAATTCTTTCATTCTTTTATTTGTAGCTTGTTCGGCCTTTTTTCGGACCTCCTTGTTAAACTCAACTGGCTTTCCAGTAAATTTGTCTATCAGGTCCGCCTTTATTTCCTTTCGATATCCCTTTTCAATAGTTTTTTTGAGATTAAAACAATATGTGTTTCGAATTTCTTCAAATTCTACGTCGTTCAACTCTTTCTTTTTCCACTTCTTTTGAAAAAATAAAACTGTTAGAAATGCTCCTAAGGAATCTTCGGCTTGTTGTAGCTTGTAATTAATTATTGATCCTGCTTTGTCAAATATGACATGAGTTAGAAAATGCTTTTTGTGCTTTTCTAAATCGTCCCAAGATTTTAACCAACCATCGGCATATATCTCATTAAATTCATCTAGTGCCATCTTGGCGTAGTCAATCCAGCTCATTACCGTTCTGAAAGTTGTTTCATATTCTTTTTTTGCAGCAGAGAAGGCATAAATCATGCCTCTCATCCCTATATCTAAACCGAGGGTGCCTGGAAGCATTCTAATCTTCAGCCCATCAAATTTGTCAACTAAATTGTTAAATTCTGTATTTACCGCATCGATTTGATCTTCTCCCGCATTATGTATTCCGAATCTTAATTTCATAAAGGCATGCTGACTGATATCGGATTTTCGTAAAGAATCGATTTCTATCTCTCTACATGCTTTGATATACTCCTTATATGGAGTAAAATATTGAAGAAAATATAAGATACCTGGCATAATGTTATCGTGAAAATATTTCCTTATTCTAAATGCGTCTTTAAAAGATATTGTATTAGATTTTCCACTAAAAATATCAAGTGGGGGCACCATATCTTTGAGGCATAATTCTATTTCCTGTTTATCTGATCCATTTTCGCCTAAAATATAACTATCAAACCACGAATATAGTTCTTCCACGCTTTTAACAGAAGCAACTCCAGGTTTAGGTCTTAATCGTTCAGTTTCCCCTCGCCAGTCAAAAAACATAAGAGGAATAATATCATCATTTCTGTGATCTGGAGGGAGGTTATCATTACCATGGGAGAATTGAATTATTTCTTGCGTGCATATAGCGTTAATATTTTCATCGTTTAGCAAAATTTCTCTGGCCCTATTAACACGAACGGCTTGTGTATTTATGTATACAAATGTTTTTCTTACTATCTCAAGAAGATTAGCAGTGTCCTTGCTAGGATCCACTTTATAGATGTTTAAAATGATGACGGGAATGATCCATCGTGACAAAGTGTCTGCTGATGCACTTTTCTTCATTCTTTTAAGAGCTGATAATCGATGTTGGCCGTCAATTGCTACTAGATAGCATTTCTTATCATTCCATTCTAAGCAACCGAACAATTTATTTCGTTGTGATCTTTTAAATTTGTAATAACCTAACTTTTCAAAAACAGTATATTCTTGGTCGCCTTCTTTTTCATTTTTCGGCTCAACATATTCGATACTTTTAATCACATTTCGCTTGCTCTCATCCATTGGAAGAACGATTAAAGTAAGAGGATTAAAATATTTTACCTTTGTTGTATCATTAAAATATGGAAGAATATCTTGCGTAATGCGTTCATCATCAACATCTCTCTGAAATAGGTCTCTTACATCCCATCTCTCGCTTCCGGGAATGCTCGATATAAGCTCGATATCATCCAGTTCATCATGGTTGATAACAGTCTGTAAGAATCGAACCTTTGCGTTTTCACCTTCACCAAGCTCGCCATAAAGGCCCCATTTAATCATCCTATATTGATTTTCATTAGGAACAGGGATAATTTCATTAAACATTTTATGCCTCCTTGCTATTTGATAGAATAGACAGGTTTTGCTAAGTGCTTAATTATAGCTTCGATTAATTCTTCCGTATTATTTAAATCTCCATTTGTCTCTTCTTTTGTCCTAATGCAGACAAACAGTAGATCAGATACTTTGCTTGCCACTAATTTATTCTTTTTTGCGTATGATGTATATCGACTGTTAAAGTCATTACTTCTGTCATTACCATTAACATGTTGTATGCAACGGATATTTAGATCTTTAGTTTTTCCAACATATAAAGGAGGCATAAAAATGCTAGCTTTCATTATTATTCTACGTAGCTTATCAAAAGAGATGGTGTCATTGATTGCTTCATTCCATATAGATATAAATTTATTAAGATTTGGCCTTTGAAAATTAAGTTCAATATTTAAATCAATAGTATGCCATGTAAAATCAAGAAATGTTGATCTTTTCGGTTTATCGTTAATAGTAGCATCATAATTTAAAATGCTGCTTACTTGTGATAGAAATTCATATGGATCTGTTGAAATAACTCTTAAGGGATAAAACCATGCGTAGACTCCAGGAGAGGACGGAACAGAATAGAATGTAGCCTTCGTAAAAAAACCTATTTCTTTATCAACATTAAGCCAAACATTATCTAAGCTCATATTATGAATCCGTTTTGGTATATTTATTAAAGGATTTATGTATTAATTCGGTATCTTGTTTATCAAGTGATTTAAGGCAAAGAATTAATACAAACAAATCATCAACGTATCCAATGCCTGGTGTATAGTCTGGGATAACATCAAAGGGGTTTATGAAATAAAATATCGCTGCAGCAATCAATCTCTTTGATTTATCTGATATTGGGATAACATCTGCAAGAGAGTCACAAAATATTTCGAATAGTGTCGAATAATCATCTGATAATTGACGGATCCAAGATGATGAAGCACATTTAGTGATACTTATTTTATTAACAATCTTTGATGCTATGTAATTGAATTCTTCAGTGCCAATTGCTTCTGCTGATTCGAAATAAGAGCACCTGATCAGATCTCTTAAATCTTTATCGATTTTTAAAGGCAGCCTAGATGTAATAATTCTCTTTATGTGCATTATTAAATTCTCCCATGAAAATATCTTTTGAAAGAAATCAAGAGAGATAACGATTGTGAAATAGTGTACAAAAAGAGAAGATAGTCAATAAGTTAAAGGAATCACGTATCTCGTCTAGAGCTTAAAGATGGCATATTGTACAACCATCAGCTTCATCGAGAGAACTTATACTGTAACGCTTCGAAAGATTCTCAATATCAGTAAGACTCCTTCCATCAACCCATGTGTATTTTTGATTTTCGTTTTCCTTCTTCTCATATTTTTTTGCTTTGCTGAATAGATCAGGATGAATTTCTTTTAATCCTTGCCACTCACCAATTTGCTGGTAAAAACAAAAGTAGCAGCCAGATCTTGAGCGCCATTTATAATAAGTTGGAAGTCCTAAGCCAGAATCTTCTAGAATATATTTGATGTCCTCTAATTTTATATTGTCATCTTTAAATGGATAAACTGGCAGGATATTGGGTCTTTTTGAAAGAACCGGAGGCTTTTTAGCAATGTATCCCTCTCTGTTTTCATCAGCCCTTATTCCAATATAACTGTACGCATAATCTTTACCTACGAAGGCTTCAAAAGGTTTTATTTTAAGGATTTTTGTACACCATCTGCTACGCGGACTTGGAAGAAATCCATTGTATACCTCATACAACCAAAAATCAAAGGGTGTTCTATTAGGTTTGTTCCTTACCTTAATCATATCTAAGGCGTTAACATGTAATACCTTTTTCCCTAATAAGGCTTGTAATCTCTCGAGATACTCATATGTTTCGGGCAATTCACAGCCTGTATCACAAAAAACATATTCAACATCAATTTGGGGATATTTATGTCGCATGTAAATGGCTAATGCCGCGGAGTCCTTACCGCCAGAGATACTGACAATATGACGAAGTTTCTTATCTTGAATAGAAACTAAAGCTTCTTGAATCGTCGTCATTGTGCTAACAGATTATGATTATTTAATGTAATCAGATAAAAATTCTTTAAATTCTTGTTCACTAAGAAGAATTTTTAAGTGCTTCAAAAATCCTGAGATTCTCCCCCCAATGAGACGAGCAATATCATATTTATTTAAATTGTCAATTTGCAAATTATCGATTGATAAAAATGCCTTTTCTTCGATTTTACGAATGAGGTCTTTAACTTCTTTATCAAATATTAATGTGCTGCTATCATCCCATCTTTCAATGGATTTGCCTAAAATAAGGCTAGATAAGGAGTCGAGGAAAATTTCATCAGAATCATATTTTGTGTTAATTCTTGCAAAGAAGCCTTTTGCAGAATCATCATTGATGTTCTTAATAAAATCTTCTGAGAAGCAGTTTGTCCAGCTTAAAGCAAGTTCTCTTAAAGGCAGATGACCATTGTTCTCAGTCAAATTAACAGACTGCCTAAAAGATGATTCAGCATGTTTTCGAAAGATATCAGATATATTTGAAAGTTCGGAAATGCAGTATTTAATTTCCTCAATTAAAATTTCATACTGTTCAAATTCTTTTAAACCAAAGGCCTGCGGGATCCGTCGGAAGAAAAAATCGATAGGATCAACGTCAAGAAAAATGATTCGTTGAAAAGCTTTTGCTTTATCTGAAATAAAATTAGTAGTTAGTACTGCTGGCGGTAAAATTGATTTCCATAATTCAAAAGCATCATGGCAACGCCTAACAAGATCCTTTTCATCAAAAATTTCAACTCCCTCATCACTAAAAAGCTTGAAAGTTTCTCTAAGATACCAAATTTGTTTGTCATTTAATTTAGGAACGGTTAAAAAATAAGATTTAGGATCTCTGCATAGCTGCTCAATTTCCGAAGGTAACAAGTCTTTGATATAGCTTCCATCTTTTATTAATGATGTTGCATTTGGAAATGCCTTCAATGCTGCTGCAAAAAGAATCGGATATAAACCTGATTTAAGTCCAAACGGAGGCTTCGATAATTCTTCGAAGAACTGACTTATATTCTTTGGGGTATCCTGAGGTGTCGTGAAAAAGTCCCTAAATTTTCTCCATACTTCCATTAATCCATTGTCAGCAATATTTTCAGGGGCTTCGTATCCCCACTTTTCTTTGTTTTCCTTCCGATAAAGTCCTGGATAGATCAACACCGTTCTGAGCAACGAAGCATCAGGAAAATTCCCTTCGATTCCAAGATCTGGTTGGCCACTTCTTTCTAAGATGCCTAGTAAAAGTTTCCTCCTGCCTGCTGCTACAGTTGGAGAAGGCTTTTTGCGAACAATCATCTCATTATTAATTATTGGAGTAAGGGGATAAAGGCCTCTCATTACTTCTGATATAAAATTCTGAAATTCACGAATATTATTAATCTGTTTTTCGGATCCTTCATGGAACCATGTAGGTCCATATGAGTCAGGGTGGGTCATTCGATTAACAAGTTGATGTAAGTGATGACGAGCATCATCAAGCATTTGTTGCAGTTCGGGAATTACAAGAGGATCTGATTCGACTAAATCTCTATCCATTTGCATTTGAATTAGCGACCAGACCTCTAAGGCCGATTCATTTATTGGAATTGGGTGTTTGGGTAAAGCAATAATTAAGCGCTTATTTTTGATTTTGTTTATGATGATTTTTTTAGCTTCCTCAATTTCTTCGTTATTGTTCGGAATTAGATATAAAACTTTCCCATCTATTTCATTAGGAAGATCCTGTAATTTTAAGCTAAAATGAAAGTCACTGCGAAATTTACTAAGATCATAATATTCAGATTGAAGATAGCGACGAATTTTGAAGTCATCATTATATTTCAAAGGGCGCCATACAGGAGGTCTTACCTCCTTAGACAAAAACCTTAAAAGATTAAACTGCCCACGCCATCTATCTTTTTCTTCTTCGAGTTTTCCTCGGAGGTCAAGGTCAGTTCCATGCCACAATGAGACCGCATCAGCGTGCTTTCGATATAGTAAGAGTTTACGTGCAATTAAATCTTCAATACATTTTTCCGTTCCGTTATCTGAATAACCCCGAATAGCATTTGTAAGTAAATTCCGACTTACGCGGGACTGTTCGCCACTGATTCCAAGTCCCAAGAGGCATGCAATCTTTAAGGCTTTAACGGCCTCACTTTCATTGCTTACCTTTGATAGGGCACTTTGTGTTTCGAGCCACCTGCGGTACGTACCACCAATAGCTATGTCAGATTGCATTGTGACAGAAAAGTAATCATAGAGGGCATCTGGACTTACGGGATTGACCAAATCAACATTGTTAATAAAATTAAACAAAGTCCGTTCGCTTTGGGCAACTCTTGCTGATAAACGTGGCAGGAGATACAGTGTGATTGGTTCAATCGGAAACGATCTTTCAAAGAGTTTTTTTAATTCTGAGTTTGAAAAATCCTTAAAGATACCATCTTCTTTGCATTTTTTGGCTAGGGTTTCAAACTGGATATGCTTAGGATTTCCATTTATACGCCGTAAAGATACGACGTCAGCAATTAATCGATATATTTCTTTGCTATCATCAATGTATTGAATCGTATTAAATCGACCCTCAATCTTTTTCCATTCCAGACGGGCTGACTGAGGCAAGTTGCCTGCGTAGTTAAAAAGGCTTTGATGCAGCAATAAGCTGAGAGTTATCGGTAAATCTGAGGACCTTGAAACGTATTCCGCCAGTGTCTGTAAATCCATCAATTCTGTTGGTCGGCCCTTTGAGACCAACGTTTCGAGATGTCGACCAAATTCATCCCATATGATGATGATTCGATCAATTTTTGCTTTTAATTTTTCCTTCGCAAGGTCTAAAAACTCCATTATTTGTTGAATATTATTGCAAGGAATATTTTTTAATGACCTTGCTTCCCTTCCCAATTTTACCCTATTCATCGATTTCAAAAATGAGGATTTGAAATAAGAAGGAAGGTTTTCGCAAAGACCGTATATCGTGACGACTAAGCCTCTTGAATTGGGATTTTTTCTTATTTGTGTAATGTAATCAGATAATCCGTGATTCAGGTGCTTGATATTATGAGAGATATAACTAATTACAGGTCTTGAATTTGTTTGATTTTCAACAAGATGCAAGAGAAAAGTGGATGCAATGGACTTACCTGAACCGTATGGTGCAATGATAAAAAAAGCTCTGTCCTTTTCCAGGCCTGCCAGTGCTTTTATTAAAAGCACACTCTTACCCGTCGGATGGAAATGCTTTATTCTTTCTGGATTCTCCGAATCAAGCGTAATATTGATCGATTTGAGAAAAAGATTCAGGTCCAACTGATCCGACTTAGCGATCGATTTTAATCTTGCCATGATTTTCTCAATTTATATTATTCTGGTAAAATTCTTTCATCCACTGAAATGATTCCTTACACCTGATTCTCAATAAACGTTCACCGGCACTTCCAGAAAGATTGAAGTCTTGATTGTATCCAGAATCCTCTATTGACTGGATTATGTCAAAAAAGGTTTCATTTGAAAGGACAAAACATCGTCCAGGCCCACCAGCTATTTGGGCTGCATCACGTATGGAAACATCTACAAATTCATGACCTTTGGAAAAATTATCGGAGCATATGGCCAACGAATAACCAATTAATTCTCGATGAATTTTCTTTATGCCGTTATTCAGTACATAAAAACCTGACGAAGGGTAATAAGACATTAAGTTTAGACCGATAAAGGGGCAATATGATGCATCCTCGGGGTCTTCTTCTTCGTTTGGAATTCTCTTAGCGTAACTTCCTAACAGGCAATTCAGATCCCTTTGTAGTGTCTTAATGGCCGGCATATTATTTCTTTGAAATTGTAATTGCTGGCGTAAGCCTTCGAGGCAAACAGCTCTTTCAAATCGTATCAAGTTGAATATGTTGAAAAACCAATTCCATGAATATGCAAAGTCAGGATTATTTACAAGATTGACATGGAGAGCCCACCAAGTTCCGTTTTCCATAAAATAAGGATCATATTCGAAGATAATCTTTCCTAGATCGTTGACTTGAAGTCTCTTTTTCTTGGGTGAATTAGGTGCAGGAACGAGGTCTGCCAATCCGGTAGCAGTGAGCCAATGTTTAATGGATTTACCCATGTTCCTACCAACGCCGAGACGATCCGCAAAATTATCTTCAGCAAGCAACTCCGGATTTTCAATAAGGGTTCTAAGACCCTTATTCAACCATCCTTCTCTTATCTGAAAGGTTTCGTGTCCCCCGAAGCGCATTGATGCATCCTCTCGCTATATACTACTTCTTATGGCTAATGTTGTAAGGCCTGAGGTTTCTACAGATATCAGCAATTACCTTAACTGCCCATTCGACTTCATCTAACGAATTCAGCTCTGAAAAGCTGAAACGAACACTGGAATAAGCGTCATCTTCATCGAGCCCCATCTCTCGAAGTACATAGGACGGTTCCGGATACTGATTCGTACAGGCAGAACTTTGGGAACAACGAATACCGTTTTGATCAAGCCTCGCAACAAGTGCCTGGCCATCGATCTCACGGAAGAGAATATTGGTTGTATTAAAAGCCCGGTTTTCTTTATCACCGTTAATTTCTGCCATCGACACAGCTGTTAAGCACATTTCTTCAAATGTATCTCTCAGCTTTCCGATATTATGTTCTATTTCATTAAATCGACTTTTCCTAAGTTTTGCAGCTTTTCCTAAGCCAACAATTCCGGGTACGTTTTCAGTACCAGGACGTAGCCCATACTCTTGCGGCCCCCCCTGCAATATTGAAGACAGAAGATTTGGAGCCTTCGCAAAAATTGCACCGATGCCTTGAGGCCCGTGAAATTTATGACCACTTATTGAGAGAAAATCTATTGAAAGATTGTTTAAATTAATCGAGACCTTGCCAATGGCCTGTGCTGCATCTGTATGAAACAAGACGCCTTTCTTCTTGCATATTTCTCCTATTTCTCTAACGGGTTGTATAACACCGGTCTCATTATTTACCCATTGTATTGATACCAACCTCGTTTCGGAGTTAATCATATTTTCCAATTCAGATAAAGAAACATGCCCCTTTTTGTCTATAGGAACGTAGTTTACAGGAATTAATTCATTTTTAAGGGATTCACAGAACTTCTTTATTGATGAGTGTTCAACTTTAGTCGTTAAGAGACCTGCATAATTATGATATTTTTTAATAATTGAGGAAAATACCATGTTATTTGATTCTGTTGCGCCACTGGTGAAAAATACATTATCGGGATCAGTGCCAATTAAGTCTGCCAACGACTCTCTGGCGATAATTACCTGGTTTCGTGCTCTTTCCCCAGCAGAATGGCCACTTGAGGGATTGCCAAACCCAGAATCGAGAACATCCATCATCGCTTCTCGGACTTCCGGTAAAGGTCTTGTCGTTGCGTTATTATCGAAGTATATTTCTTTCATGCCCTCAAATCGAATTCAAAGAGAAGAATAGTTAATATTAGCTAAAAATCATCGAATAATTTCAATTGCTTTGGAAGGGGCGGCTCCAACGATTCAATCTTGTTTGCATATTTTAGGATTTTTTGAAGCTCTTCTTCCGTATAAAAGATTCTTCCATCTCGGAAACGATGCCCCAATGGTATTTTCCCTGCCTGCCTCCAGCGCCAAAAGGTTTGTCTTGACACACTAAGCTGTTTAATTATTTCCGTTGAGCCGAGATATTTTATTCCGTCAATGTATACACTTACCATGTGAACGTAACAGAACGTTTCAAGATATCAAGATATGTTGAATCATATAAACATGTGCAACATAAATCAACAAAAAAATTATTTTAAAATCTTTTTTTTCAATCATGAATAAAGTCGGACATATACTTTAAAAAAGTAAAAAATCGCCTATACTCAATTCAATAAAAGTTTGTTATTCTGAATGAGTAAGTCGATCGACTAATGATAAAAGTAAGCCCTGAAAGGTTAAGATCGAAAACCATTTAAGCGGAATTTTTCTCTCTCCGTAATGTGCCCCGGCGATCTGGCCGTAAATGGCGCCGGTGGTGTCGGCATCATCGCCGAGATTTACGGCCATGAGGCATCCTTCTTCAAATGTTTTGCTTTTATGGAAGGCCCAGAGGGCCGTTTCAAGAGACTGGACGACATAGCCCGTGCCTCTGATTTCCGGGGGATTCTTTTCTTTGTAAGAACCTCTGGCGACGTCTTCTATTTCCGGAACTAGGGGATGTTCTTTCCAGTAGCCTGGGATCGGGGCGTAACAATTGGAGAGGAGCTCTTCTTTTGTCGCTCCCGCAAGGGCGCCTGAAATAAGTCCGCCGAAATAGCGGCAGGCGTCAACGCAGACCTTGGCCCCGTGGGTCGTCCGGGAACTTTCGCCAGATTTTTCGATGGCCTCCCTGGGATTGCCGGCGTAAAACATGGGCACGGGCGCCAGGCGCATGAGAGAGCCGTTTCCGGCGGTTCGGGGTTCCGTGGGACCGCTGAAAGGATTTCCTGTTTTCAGGAAGGCGGCAAGGGCTGTCCTTGTCGTGTTGCCGATATCGAAACATGTCCCCGTACTGCTCAGGTATCCTTCCCGCCACCACCGAACGTACCGTTTCATCTGGTCTTTCGGGTTGAAGCCACTGCACTCAAGCAGACTCTCAGCGAGACAAAGGGCCATGGAGGTGTCGTCGGTCCATTGGCCAGGCTTGAGATGGAAGGGGCCGCCGCCGACCATGTCCGTAATCGGCTTAAAGGTTCCCGGCAGTTTGAATTCCAGATTTGTTCCCAAAGCGTCACCGACGGCGAGCCCCAAAAGGCATCCTCGGAAACGTTCAGCCTTTTCCATATTTTCCCCCTTCATTTACTATTATTCCTAAAGTGGGCCATCCTGGTCTGTAACCGTGTTGCCAGGGGAAGATCAGTTGATGTCGGAATAGTCTTTAACCCAGCAGAGGGTATTTACGAGGGCCATTTGCTCGGGAGTTGTACAGCGTATTGCCATGAGTGCAGGATTCGCCACCAGGATGGCTAGACATTTTGCCCTCGAAATTGCCACGTTAAGCCGGTTTTTACTGTACAGAAATTCGATATGTCGTGGCAGGTCATCGCCGCTGGAGGTCGCCATGGACACAATGACCACTTCTGCTTCCTGTCCCTGGAATTTATCCACGGTGCCGATGCGGGCTCCAGCCGGCAAGGTTCTTTTGAGAAGATTCACCTGCATGTTGTAAGGCGCCACCACGAGGATGTTTTCTTGATTCACAGGCTTCACTGTCCCATTCTTATCCGTATATTTCTGTTTCAGCAGGCTCTTGTAAAGATCTCGAACAAGGAAGGCTTCTTCTTCGCTTCGCTGTGAACAGCCTTCATGTGTTGAAGGAATGTATCGAATGCCTGACGACCGGAGAAGAGGATGGGGCTTTTTACCGAGAACCAGGTGACGTCTGTTGTTATCGGGTTCCTCTGTCAGTCTTCCGTCATAGACGGCTTCAGATATGAATTGGCAAACATCATGGTGCATCCGCCTGGTCGTTTTGAGGAATATCCCTCTTTCCCGTGGAATTGTTGCCATCCCGTTCAAAAGGTAATCGAGCGTCGATTCGCCCGAGCGTCCCGGATGAACACCCTGAATCGGCTGGGCGAGCTGCATCTGGTCGCCCAAGAGGACGATGTTTTTTGCACAGGTTCCCATGGCAATCAGGTTTGCCAGGGCGACCTGCCCCGCTTCGTCCACAAAGAGATAGTCGAAAGCCTGATCGAAACTGTCCCGGGAAAACAACCAGGCTGTCCCTGCCACGAGCTGACCTTCAAATTCCTCCGCTTCCGAATTGCTTAAGACGTTCCTGATAAACTCACCTTCAAACGCGCTGTCCGGGTTCAAGTTGGTGGATTTCTTTATGCCTCGGAATTTTATGTTTTGAGCCTTGGCAAAATACTCGATCTGGGAGAGCAGGTTGTTGATCGCCTTGTGGCTGTTGGAAGAAACTGCGATGCGATGCCCTCTTTTAATCAGGTCCAAGATGACATGAGCGGCCGTATAGGTCTTGCCCGTCCCGGGCGGCCCCTGGATGAAGACATGACTGTCATTTAGGCTGGCCACCGTTTTGATGATTTGGGGGAGGGCTTCCCGTGATTCGTCGATTATCTTCTTCCCCCGACGAAGATTTTTAACGCGGGGTATTTCTTGGGCAATTAATGATTTTAAGGCCTTATATCGATCTTTCTTGTCGATGATCGTGTCGGCGAAACAAAAGAGCGCCTCTTTGAGAGAGTCTGTCTTGATGGGACCTCCTGGACTGATATTCAAGGTTTTGGGAGGATCGCCGCACCGTTTGGACCAATGAAAAGTGACACGTCGATTTTCTTCGTCTATCTCCACATTGGAAATTATGTCGAGCGTGTCTGTCCGGACGCAGGTGTCTCCCGATTTCAGCTTTGTATCCTGCTCCGGGTATCTGTAAACACAGTAAAGAGAGTTGCGTCTTCCTTCACTGTTTTCGACTGACTCCACGGTCATGCCACCAATGGATTCCACGTCCTCGATCAGTTCTTCCGCTGACATGTCCCGACGGGAAAACAGACCCCACCACTGGGGTTTAGCGGCGCGGCGGTGGAAATCAAGCAAGAGAAATGTCAATTCCCGCAGAGCCTCCTCCGTCGACCACTCATCCCGATTTTCCGGAAGGGAATCTACGAGCAGTTCCCGGTAATGGGCGAGGCGCTGTTCGTCGGGGTTCATGGCAGCTATATCCGTCGGGACGGTTTCAATGACATCAGAGGAACTGTCAGCCCATGGGATTCCGTCAGGACGGAGTTCCAGAAGCCATTGGCGAAGTTCATAGGTAGAACGCAGGTCATCGCGGTTGTATGACTCGATTTCATGGATAAGTTTTTCATCACCTGTATTCTTCCATCTTTCATAAAAGACCAGACTCTGCGCGGCGTCAGTCACGCTGCCGCGCCGGCGGGCCATGTAAAAGCGCTCCATGTTTTTGATGGAGTATCGGGGTTCTGAAACACGAAGAGACTCCCGGACGATCTTGTACAGGTCAACAAACCGCCCGAGACGCAGGAGGTTATCCACCTCGTTTTCCCTTACGCCGTGGAAAGACATGAGCCTTTTGAGCGCCGTCACTTCATAGTGCCCGTAGTGATAGATATGAGCCTTCGGATATTTTTTCAGACGCCGGGCGACAAATTCCATGAATTGTTCAAAGGCTTTTTTTTCCGCTCTTCTGTCGTGGCCCCAAAAGCTCTTAAAGCCGGGCCTTCCCCGGTCAAAGAAATGGACGCCGAAAAGGTATTCCAATCCCCCTTCCTCAAGGGGGTCTCCCTCCATGTCAAAGAAAATATCGCCGTCGTTCGGTTCTGGTAGTCTGAAAAAACCTCTCGTTTCCAGCGGATCCAGGGGCAGCAGTTCGACCTGATCTTTTCCGGTTTGTCGCTTCCTGAGCTGTAGCGACGCTTGATGACGGATTTTCGCCAGGGTCTCTGGCGCCATTTTGGGGACACGTTCGCCTTCCCGTAACTCAGCCAGGGCCTCTAAGGTTTCAACGCCATGCGCTTTTAATTTCCTGATCTGCATCTGTGTGATGCCGGCGACCTGGCACAGATGATCATCGTCAACACGGCGCTCCTCGCAGAGGTTCTGCCACCGGCAGATGTCACACCGTTCACGCGGATCAGGGTATGTTTCAACAGGGTCGGCTTCAACCCTGACCAGGAATCTCTGCTTCAGGTTCGCGTAATAGCGGGAGTAGTCTGCATATCGGTAACTCTCCTCCCGGCGGTCTCCCAGAACAATGTGCATCATGAGAGGATCCTGTCCCTGAATGCGGGCCACGAGTTCCGAATAGAAGCAGAGCTGCACGAGATAGCCGGCCTTGGCGTTTCTTGCAAGTTTTGTATCGATGACCTCGTAGCCGAAGGCGCCAAGATCGGAGGGGCGGGGCAGTTTTCTCAAAAAGTCCGCGTGACCTACAAAGCAGCCGTCCTGTAAAGCGGCTTGATAGATAATGTCTGCTCCGCTTCTCATGGCGGCAGAGGTCGTTTTAACGGCATCCTGGAGATTTTCCTTGAATCCCGAGATATCGGCGATCTTCAGTCCCTGCTGTTGGAGGTGTGACAGGTAGGATGTCTCATGGGCGATGCCTTTGTGCATGTAAAGAAGGGTTTCCTCGTCTTCCTCCGCTTTTGGAAGTGGCGTTTCGAGATTTATCAAATCCAGTGTTGTCAGATGTTCACAATCGAGGAAATTAACGACATCGGAAGCGGAATAATAAATTGTTCCTTCAGTTTTCTGCATGTTCTTATGCTTCTCTTGTAAACTCGGCGATTATTTGTTCGAGGGCTTCCAGTTGCCGGCGATTGGGAAAGGCTGAATCATCGGGTTTTAATGGCAGGGCACCCACACTCTGGCAAATCCCTGCTGCATCGTGGGCGGGATAAATCCTCGCTTCCTTTCCCGGGTAGAGGATAAAGGCTCCGGAGACATTCCTTATCGCCTCCCGATAGGTGTGCATCTTGTCGATGTCTTCCTCTTTCCACGTTCTGATTGTACCGTCATCCTCCTCTCCATAGAAACCGCCCCGCTGGCCTTTGAACTTAGCATCAAAGATCAGAAAGTCATTGCCTCTCGAAATGACAATATCGGGTCGAAGGGTATGGGAGTAGCTTTCATTAGTGATAACATCTTCGGGGTATTCAGCAGACATTATCCCTGGAGAACCGGAAGATGTCCTGTTGAACCAAAGAGATACACCGTCTTCGTACTCAAGGCAGATGCCGCTGACTATCTTTTGTTCAAGGGCATAATTCGACACAAGAATCTTGCAGGACCGGCTCTTTTTTAATTTATCCAAGATGCTCTTGACAACGAAGAAACACCAGTATTCGAAAAGCGTTGGTGTATCCTTGGTTTCCAGGAGGTTTTTAAAATCGTTTTCGTCAAAACTGCAATGAGTGGTTAATTGAAGAAGAGAATAGAGGCTGAATAACTGCCGATAGCCGTCACGACGCTGCATGACTTGGGAGCCGGCGGGGATGAGGCGCATGGAACCGACATCGCTCCAGAAGGGATCGGAAAGAAATAACCCGATTTTTCTCTCCATTGCATCCAGGTGGGTTTCGATATCGGGGTTGAGATAGTTGCTGCCGTCTCCTCGAAGGTCTGTCTTTAGATCGTTCAAGCGGCGCTGGACTGATTGAAGAAAATTTTTCACGAAGCGGTTTTCATTAGTGTCCACGGTATGACGTTTTTGCTCCTCTATGGCTTCCCCGGGATAAAGCCTCCGGCCGGTTCTAGTCTGTAGGGCATGCCCGCATGCGGTGGACAGAAGGGGATGAGCGAAACACAGAACACCAAAACTTTCGGAAGCGGTGAACAGTTTGACCAGCATCGCGGGGGCGGTTTCTGAAAAAGCGTCAATGCTGTTGCGTCTGAATTCCCTGGAGATGCTGTGATGTGGATTGGCCAGGATCAGCGCGGTAATGCCGTCCAGATTCGGGGTACTGTCGAGCAAGTACTTCTTAAGAAAAAGATATTCGACATATGCAATGTCTCTTCCCGCCTTCTTTTTCCGATAACTTTGTCCGAGGGGTGTTTTGAAGCTGAAAACCAGGTTGGCGAATTTTGCGGCAATGTCATCCAGCATTGCCTCATAGAGAGTTTCACTGATCTTTCGGCTTTCAACCCGGACTTGAACAGGTCCTATCCTTGTCTTTCCAACGACGTTTTTGAATCCGATCTCGAAGATCTTATTGGGAAACATTCGCAGAACAAAATCACTGCCGGGACTTGGAAAAAACGATGGAACCTCGTCCCCGTAGAATTTGACGAAGTAAGTCCGCCACTCCTGAAGCGTCAAGTAATCGGTTTCTGCAAAAGTTGATACTTCTGCTTCCGCTTCAGAAGGGAAAAAGGGATCCTCGGCAAGAGCCATGCGACTTTCGGTAGAATAAAGAAGTAAGGTCATTTCATTCAATGAAGCTCGTGTAACCTTGGACTCGCAGGTTTCGGATCATCCTTGCCAGTTTTTGGGCCGATCTCGGGAAGATGGCGTCTTCAAACAGGGGTTCCTCCTTGTCCAGATAGGGTTCCCCAGGCAGGCCTTCCTTCCCACAGCAGAAGCCATAGAGTTTTCCCAAGGGTTCCTCCAGCTTCGCCTGTGTTCCGTGGAACTTTGGAAGAATCTTTTGGAGAATCTGGATATCCATCGCTTCTTCGAGATTAAAATCCTGCACCATTTCAGAGGAGATTCGGATGTAGCGGCAGATTTCGTTGATTACGCGATAACCAAAGTGGAGACTGTAAGGGTGAAGGATTCCGGATATCCTGGTGAGATGGTCACGTGCTGCAGGCACAGTCTCCAGGATCTCCGTATAATCGGTTCTGGAGGAGAACAGCGTTTCTCCTGTAACCGGAAGCAGTTTCTGCCGTACATCCTGTTCCTTCAGGATGAACCGATCCGATGCGGCGATCCCTTTTTCGTAGTTTGCCAGGTCCACTTCATTGAACTCGATGACATTTGCCCGGTCCAGGACCTTGGGACTGAACATGTAGGTGGATTCGTCAACGTTGACTGTCCCGGTAAAATAGACGTTAGGTGGGATGCATAGTTTTCGGGGTACCGAAATCCCATCCTGGCTGGCTGCTTCAGCAACAGAATGAAGATCCAGAGGCTCTCCAAGAAGGTTTATGGTAGTTCGGCTCTCCATAATGCTCAAGAAATCGGAAAAGTATTGTTCAACCTTGGCGAGGTTCATTTCATCGAGAATAACGAAATAAGGTTTGTCTGGGTTCTTGTCGGCTTCAAGAAGCAGGCTCAAAATGGGCGTGATGTGATAAGATTCGGACAAGAGATTGTAATATCCCAGGAGCCCCTTGTTATCCATCCAGTCTGGCCTAACTGGAACGAATGCATAACGGTGTGCACGTTTTTCAGGGTTTTCTTCGCCCTGACACATGTATTCAGCAAAGACTTGTGCTATCTTTGTCTTACCCGTTCCTGAAATTCCCGTCAGGATGACAAATGGCTTGGTCTTCAGGGAAAGAAAATACCGGGTCAGGATTTCTTTAGAAAAGAAATAGTTCTTTTCATCATAATAATCGTATATATTTTCCATTGTTCCCCACATTCTAACCGTTTTCTTAGCCCAATTAACTTCCATTCTTGTCATTCTTTGTAATCCTTATCCTTTTTGCCATATATTTATATTATATTCTGTAATAACACGCCAATTATGCTTCAATTTTTTCTCTATTTTGCTAGCCTCCCTTTCTATTTCATCTAAAACTTCATCAATAGAGACTTCTTCTCCATATTGAGCAGCTAGCGCCCTATAAGCTTTCGTAAAATCCTCTTTATTGGGAAGATATGAAGACGATTGCAGTTTCTCTTTTCCATTTATTAACGTAAGAGCATCAAAATCATCGATTACAAATTTCCACACTCCATGCGAATCAACTTTTAATACAGAAGATAAATTGTGCCCCATGCTTCTATCGTATTCCTCTATAGGCGCTCTCAAGGCAGTTATGTGCCTTGATACGCGTTCTTCCATAAACCCCATTCCTTTATTTTCTTTATCAAGATTCATTCTTATAAGTTCTTTTGCCATTTTTTCAATTGTAGCTCCTTCCAGTAACATAAGATCACACTGTCCAGCCTGTGTATTTAAATTGTGGCGCAACCAAGTTTTACTACCTTTTGTTGGATTTGGGTTTCTGATTTGTTCGATAGTACTCTGTAAATCTTCAGGTCGTCCTCTACTCATCTTTTTTCCTCCTTTTAAAATTTTGTCACATTATGCAGATAGTTTTCCTTATCAACAACATCCTAAAAGCGTTCAGCCATTTTTATGTCTTACACTTAACTCATCCTTATTCCAGGAGTGAACCATTCTGATCTGCGATGGCATCTCTGGGGATGGCCAATGCGCCTTGAGATCAAAACGGCGAAGCTCGCGGATCTTATCCAGGACGCTTTCCTTGTCGGCTATCCCGTGACGGACAAGCCAGCAGCCCACAACCGTGCCGGTCCTGCCTCGTCCACCCCAGCAGTGAACATAGACGGAGCGGCTCTCGTTCAGGGAGGCGTCGATCAAGTCGAGGATCTGAACCATCAGTTCCCGGGAGGGAACATCGAGATCCCGGATGGGCTTGCGATGGCATTCAACAGAAGGTCCGCCGTTGGTGAGGCGCATCAGAACGGGAACATAATCCAGAAAGGGTAGGCCGTCATGGTCCCTCTCTTCGGGCTCCATCAGGTTGATGATACACCTTATGCCGCAATCCAGGAGGCCCCGCAGCTTCCGCTCCATGGCGTCCCTATGCCGGTCTCCGGGATAATAGCCCACAAGGACCTTTCCCGGGATGACCCAGTAGCTGCGGTCAAAGGGCGTTTTGGACATAGGGGCTTTCCTTCACACATTAACCATAAACGGCAATGCCCCGACCTAAGCATGATGGCCGGCGCTTATTGAAATATCACTACAGATCCTCCTCCTGTAAAACCCTGCCCAGGCCATTCTCTTCCAGGTACCAGTAGGTGAAGTGCTTGGACAGCCAGCTGGCGGCTTTCTCTTCCGCCAATGGCCGGTAAAGGGAGGTATAAATCACCGGGATGCCGAAACGGGCCTCCAGGGCATCGAGGGTGCCTGAAACGGCATTGGGATGCGCCAGCGTGCTGTATTCCTCGTCATAGAAAGACTTCACGTCTTCGTAGCTTGCCTCGATCAGGAAGGCGCGCCACCGGTAACGGGTCATCTTCTCGCACATCTTTATCAATCGGGATCTCTGCTGGATTGTTGTCGTGATGAGATCGGTCAGAGTTTTCCGTTCCAGAACAAGATGCTTTTCCATGCCCTCAACACTGTAATCGCCGACTTTCAGGGCCTGCCTCTTTTCTCCGGCTATCCAGTTTTTGAAGCCACTGAAATCAAAAGGCTGTTTCTCCCGGGTATCCACCAAAACGACTGGCTTTGGAATCTTCCGGGTGATGCTGTGCCCGCCGCGCTTTACGATCAGTCGGCCGGAAGGCGGGGGTACGGGATCTGGAAAAAACACATATTCGCTTCCGTCATCTTCAAAAAAATCGGGTTCCTCTCTGCTTGAGTCCTTTTCAGGCACGTTCTTTCCAGGGAAATACGGCACAGCTTGAATCTCCTATTCAATCATTGTTTCAGAAATTTCTCTTCTTCTTCGGTCCAAACCCATGAAAAATGCAGGTTCAATCCGGACGAGAGCTGCGCGGTCCTGGTTTCATTCATCACCGCGGTCAAGCCGAACAGGTCCACAAACTTCTTAAATTCCGGAAAGTGAGTATTCTCTTTGCTGAACGAATGAACAAGGAGGATGGCATGCCGGGCCTCGAATCTCTCTGCCTCAAGGATCGCGGCGACGGTGCGGTGCATCAGCTGGTAAGGGGTTGAAGCGGGGATGTTGTCAAGCTCTAGCTTCGATTTGAGAAATTGGAACCGTTCTTCCTTCCCGGGGCTGGCGTTTTTAGGCAGCCAGTATTTCAGGGCCGGGCCGAAGGTTTCCGACACCTTGCCCTCGACGGCGATTGAAACCAGGTCCCGATCGTCCTTTGCCAGGACCCAGATGTCGCACTGGGAGGGTGCCTTGCCGCCCGGCAATGGGACCTGGTGCTCCGGAAATATGAGGAGCGGCTCGATGGCGGTGAAAGTCCCATGGGGCTTGTTCAGTGCATTCGTGACGCTGGGCGGGAACCCTCTTGCCTCTTCCCAGCAGTGGGCGAGCGTTCTGGCGGAGAAACCGGTCTTCCACTGCCTTTCCGGATCAGCCAGGAGTTGCTTCCAGTCGCCTGCTTCCTGTGTCGGTTTATAGATCATTTCGGCCCCCCTTCGAAGATGTGCGCCGTCCAGTAATCGGCCCAGTGGACAAGAAGGGTCAGCGGCTCCTCCCTGTGGGCGACGACCCTGTTGTCCTCGATGTACTGTCCGTCGTGATAGGCGATGGCCTGGGCCTCGGCCTCCGAGAGCGGGATGTGCTGCGTCACCAGGTAAAGGCTTCGGACGGCCAGTCCCATGGACACGACATGTTGATTGATTTTATAACGCATCCCCCGGTTTTTGACCAGCCATTCGTTGTCGTTCGGGAGGTAAAGGGGCTTTCCGGGCATTCCCAGCTTTCCCACGTCGTGAAGCAATCCCACGATGACGCAACTTTCCTCCGCTATGTCCGGGGCGAAGGCTTCACGGAAGCGCAGGAGGGTTTCCGCAACCCCGACGCTGTGCCTCAAAAGCCCCTGCTCCTCGGAGAGATGGTACCTGGTGCTCGCCGGAGAGGTGAGCCAGGTGGTTTCCCTCTCCAGGAGCGCCAGGAACCGGTCCAAGGGGTCTTTTCTCTCGACGACCTTCCGTTTCAGGGCGTCATAACGTTCCAGCAGTTCCACGGTTGACCTCGTTTTTTAATTCGTCCGGTACGTCCATCTCCGGGAAGAGGGGGACATGCGGCCCGCTTTCTCTATTTCCGCGATCCGGAAGAAGGCCATGTGGATCACCGTCTCTTCGTGGACCAGGGCGGACCCGACGATCTTCTTGCCCTCGCAGCGGTGATCGTGGCCGTGCCCCACGGAGACGAACTTCTGCTCCTTGCACTTGAGGACGTCCTTCAGGAACGCTTCCGCCTTTTCCTGGGGCGGCTCTTTCGCCTTTACCGGTTTCAACGTCAGGGCGTCCACGACGTAGCTTCGGATCAGCTTGGGGTGGAGCACCCGGAACGCCTCCGGCCGCGACACCCTGTCCAGGCCGACGACTTCCCCGTTCACGAGGACAAGAAGGCCGCTCTGGCCGTCAACGACCGGGAAGTCTTCCAGGAAGTCGTCCATGTCTTGGCGCTTCGCCTCCAGGACGTCCTTCATGGCCCCCGTGGCGGGGCTCACCTTGTTCTCCCGGGCCTGCCTCGCGATCCCTTCCCAGACGGCCCCCTGGTCGGAATCATAGCTGTGGGCCGTCCTCAGGTTCTCGTGGACGGACTTGTTTTTCAGCCCCCGGATGCTGGCGGACATGATGTACCCCGACTCCTCGAACCGGGAGGTCTGGTAGGACCACCGCCCGTGCTCGGTGCAGCTCACGGGGATGACCGTTTCCGACTTCTCCCGGAGGAGGATCGTCGTGTTGAGGACCCGGTTCTGCTTGGCCCCCGAGAGCTCCTCGCCATCAAGAAGCAGAACGGGCTTTCCCGCCTTGTTTTTCACCTTAAGCTCCGGGACGCTTCCCCCCTCGGTCATCTCGGTGACCGTGAGAAGGCGCCCGTCCAGGGCCTCTTTCATGGTCAGGTAGTCCGGCCCCAAGCCGTTTCCCCCGGCGAGCGGGATGACGGCCACGTGATCGTGGACCTGGACCTCCCCCAATGTCATGCCTTCTATCTGTTTTTTGAGTATTCCCTCCATTTTTGCCTCTCTCCTTTCCCTCTTTTGTCTTGACCTTAGGCCTTTTTCCCTGTTAATTCCAGGGAAGGACGACAAAGGGGTGTCGCATTATTTGAGACGGCTTTTTTGATGATGCCAAAGGAGGGGAAGGCCATGGCCCGGGAAGGGAACGTGCAGACGAAAATGGTCCGCCTGGGGCGGATCCTGAGTATCTTCATGGAAAGGGACGAGGTGGCGACGAGCTTCCTGAGCCGGGAGTTCCGGACGACGCCCCGGACCATACAGCGGGATCTCCTCCTCCTCAAGGAGTCGGGGTTTCCCCTTCACGAGGTCCGGAAGGGCACCCACCGGATGGAGAAGGACCTGGTGAAGAACCTGGAGGTCTTTGACGACACGGAGCTTGCCCTCGTGGTGGCGCTGAAGAACATCGTCGGCCAGCTGGGAGACCCCTTCCGGAGGGCGGCGGACGGCGTCCTGGACCGCCTCTACGACTGCACCACGTCCATGCCGGTCTTCGTGAAGATCGACGACCCCGTCCCCCTGGACGGAAGCCTCCTGAACAAAATCATCCGGGCCGTCCGGGAGAAGAGGCAGATGACCTTTCAGTACACGTCGGACAGGGGCTCCCACCCGGTCCAGATGGAGCCTTACCGGGTCGCCTATTTCGGGGGGTTCTGGTATCTCATCGGAAGCGACACCGCCTCGGCCGTCATCAAGCGGTACGCCCTGGACCGGATCGGGGATCTAAGACTTTCAAAAGGCGGCTTCAAGGCGGTCCCGGCGGACCTCGACGACATCCTGCGGCGAAGCGCCAACATCTGGTTCACGGAAGACATGAACCTCGAGGTGACCGTGTCCATCGACGCCTCGGCGAGCCATTACTTCAGGCGGCGGAAGATGTTCCCCACCCAGGTGATCAAAGAGGTAAGGCCGGACGGCTCCCTTATCGTCACCTTCCGGGTGGGTACCTACGAGGCCATCCGGACGTTCCTCAAGTCCTGGATACCCCATGCCGTCATCCTGTCGCCAGAGGAGCTCCGGGCGTCGTTCATGGAGGACGTCAAAGAATGGCTGAAGCGCCAGGAAGAGGCCGTGAGGGGCTCTTAGGAGGGGCTTTCCGCCTATGAATGACATCGATCGCTGCCTTGACTTTTTCTGAGAATCTGATAGTATTACTGACAAAGCGGTGATTTATCCAGGTTACTTGCTCCGCTATATAAATGTGCTAAAGGCCGGTGCGGATTTGTTGATGAGCCCGTTGCCTTTCGGCGCGGGCTTTTTGCTTTTTGGAAAACGTGATCCAGGCGGGACGATTTAGGGCAACTTGCAGCCGCCTTCAAACAAGGTGCTAAACAGCCAACGGCCCCGGTGCCGCCTGTTCGGCCCGGGGTCTTTTTTTGAGAAAAAAAACGCCCTGGATTGACCAGAAGACCAGCCTGCCATCGAGTTGGGGGCAGGAAAGACGAAGAAAGAGGAGGAATGGACATGAGCGAGTTTGCAGTCAGTGTAAAAGGGGCGGACAGGTCAAGGAGCGTCACTTGCGGACAGGTTGACAAATGCGCCGGCTGCTGGGTGGAAACAGATGGGGAAAGCCACAGGCGCTATGTCGCCAAACCCAGCTTCCATTTTGAGCTGAAGGGAGACCGGCAGGAAATCGAAAGGCGGTGCTGCTCCCTGGCGAAGAAGTTCAACCAGGAGGGGATCATCATCGCCTGCCGTGATTCCGGTGCGAAGGGTTCCGGTGTGTTCACGCTGAAACTGTCCGATGCCACGGGTGACGCTGCCATGGAGGCAATAGCCCAGCATTTTGTCGATGCGGGGTTTCACTGGGTCTCCGGTTCACTTTACACGCCGGAGTTCCGGTTCGTCGCATTCAACGGGGAAGAGATGGCCATCGTCCGCAGGGCGGTGAAGACCCTCCCGAAGGCCTTCAGGCCCGTCCTCAGTTTCCGCAAGGCCAGGATGCGTCACATCGACGAATCGGAGTACGATGCCATCATCGCCGACAAGGCTGGCGACGGCGACGTACGGGCGGACGTGTTCATCATGGGGATCCCGAAGAGATCGAGAAAATAAAGGGTGTTGCCGGGAAAAATGTGCACGGCCGGCGGGAATGACGAAGAGGCCCATTTTAAAGCCGGGATGACGTGCCGACGGATTCCACAACAAGCCGCTCCGGCAGTTTTACGGCCCATAAACCTGAAAGAAGGGAAAATCATGAATGGTCATGATGTCATTTACGCCGATCCGTGGCTCAGGAAAGGGCGGAAGGAAACACGCCTGCCTGGTGATGCCCGATTGGCGTGTGGCTATGAACTCTACCTGGTCGTTGACTGGTTTGACGAAGCGGCGTTTTTTCGGAGGACCGAAAAGACGGACGAACTGTGGATCGGTTCAGGAGACAGCTCTCCGGAGAGATCAGTTGCTGCTGATGGTAAGGCCTTTGCCGGGGACTTTGAAGCGGAAAAGCTCTCGAACATGGGGTGCGTGTATGCCGTTCGAAGAAAAGGAGATGAACGGACGGCGTGTCTCAGGCTCCTGGAACGGCTATTCCGCGCCCGGGTCGGCTTTGCGTGGCCTGATCGGTTCGCTGCCCCGGGTATCGTCGACAGGTCCGGGTTCGAGAATCTTGTCGGGCGAATCGAAGAAGAGTTGAAAGCAAACCGGGAGAAGAGCCGATCGAGGAAAACCGGGATTATCATGGTGGCCCGGAAACTCGGTCTTTTGCCTCAACCGACCGGCACCGACCCGGGCTTTTGGCAGACCAGGTGTCCCGGGACCGGTCACCCGCTATACATCAACGCGGCAGTGAATGAATTCGGGTGCGGATGGTGCAGGCGCAAGGGCGGAATAAAAGAACTTCGAGCGTTTGTAAATGAACGTAAAAAAAGTGTAAAATGATTCTAGCTGAAGCTTATGAATTCGCATGGCCGTTCACACAACAAGGTACGCTTTAGCTGGAAGAACCTAAAAACAAGAGAAGAGTTAATCGATGAAAATCCTGTTTGAAAAACCCGGAAATCCGCTTTCTTCGACGGCTATCAAAAACGAAATCGACCATTTCGGCAAAAGCTACGCACCTACGGTTCATGATGTCATCAGAAGATCAAAGAGCAGGCTGACCAAGGATATCTTCTTCAAAAACGTGGCTCAATTGATGGTAAATTTCAAAATGACTCGCGGTGGATTATTCAAAGGCATCAAATATCTTGGTGATACGGTTGAGGACCCGAATGACCAAATTGATGCCTGTTGGTCAATCATCGGGAGTGACGCAATCCGCCTCCGAAAATTTCTTTCGCAGCAGAACGTGAGCCATCGGAACAGAACACTGGTGGAGATTCCAGCATCTGCAAGAGATGAGGTCATCCTGGATCTTTGGAAGATGTTCAAAAGGCTTTTATCGGTTTGCATGAGTGACTGGTCCTACGGGCTTGTGGCGGCCAGCAAGGTTTTGTTTGCGGTGCTCCCGGAGGTTGCCCAACCAATCGATAATGCCCAATGGAAAAGACTCTTCAAGACAGTTGATTACGGAGAGATCATTTCCCGGATGGCTGATGAGATCGTTGCGTGGGAAAAATGCACAGGACAACTGCTTGATGCATGTGATCCATCTGCCGAGTTCACTCTTCCCGCAATTTACAATGTCATGGCCATGAAGGCGCGGCCATGAACTTCGGGCAATTGAAATAAAAAAGATGTTTACAGCTGGGTGCCCTCCCCGAAAGTCAGTCGCTCCCATAATTATGAGGAAAGACCTGATAATTATAAATTATCGCCATGTCGTATAAAGAAAGTTTTCCAATGAACTTTTTGCATCCTGATAAGCTGTGGTCAAGAGAAGAAGTACTTGCGAGACCCTCGCCCGTTCCGAAGGAACCTGGTGTCTACGCCTGGTTTTTTCGAAATCTCCCATCGATTGTGCCGACTGAAGACTGTGTCGCACGTGAGCATCTCCGCTTGCTTTATGTCGGCATTGCACCAAAGGAGCCGCCACAGAATGGTGCAAGATCCAGCAGACAGAGACTCTTTCACCGGGTTCGCTATCACTACCGGGGAAACGCTGCAGGCTCCACTCTAAGGCTCACGCTTGGATGCCTTCTATCAGAAAGCCTTGGTATCCAACTGCGTTGCGTGGGAAGCGGCCGGCGGTTCACATTTGGGCAGGGGGAGGAGCTGTTATCCGTCTGGATGCATGCCAATGCCTTTGTAACATGGCAGACGCATCCTGAGCCCTGGGTACTCGAGGAACAGCTGATCGGCAAATTGTCGTTACCGCTGAACCTCGACATGAACTCTGAACATCCATTTCACGCCACGTTGTCGAACATCAGAAGACAAGCGAAAGCCGCTGCGCGAGCTTGGCCAGTCCAGTAAAAAACAGCAATCATCAACACGGACTTCATGTCCGATCATTTTTCATCTTCATCCGGTATTGGTGTAAGGGAATGTTTGCAATTTGAGGTATTGTAGGAGGCCATCGATATCTCCTAAAATGGTGTTTGCCCAACACTAAGGAAAGGAGACAGAGCGATGGCCAATGATAATGATACTTCGGCGTACAAAAAATTGCTACTTCATTTCATGGGTGAGTTGGATCCACTGTATTCGATGCTCCAGTGGCTGACGGAACGGATGATGGAGGCGCTTCTCACAGGCCCTTCCCCGTCTGGAACACAAGGTGGTTGGGACGGCCGGAGGATGACCTCAGCTCGGACTGGATCTCCTTCCGGAGGTTCTTCAGCTTGTCGATGTCGGAGGACTGATACTCGACGGCCTTGTCCCCGAGGGTCACCCTGACGACCGAGCTCCCCGAGGCAAGCCGGATGATGGCGGTTTCAACCTGTGCCAGGTCCTGTAAAGAAAAGGCCATGCAAGTACCTCTTGCATGGCCGTATTCTTACAGATGGGAATGATTAACTTAATAATATACATGGTTCTATTCCGTTTTACTCTGTCCTAATTATTATTTTAGGCCCTTGAAGAAAAAATGTCAGATTTTTTCAAAAATCAGTTTATGTAAACCTTTCTGAATGCGAAAATTGACAATTTTCGATAATCATGTAAAGCATGAACAACAATCCACGGGGGCATTTAACATCTATCGCCAGCAAGCTGGGAAGAAATAAGAAGAAAAGACCTCGACTTGATAAAACTCTGCCAGGAATCTTATAATGAAAACATATATAAATCCTTCTCAGCTCTTGATAACCAATAACTAGTTGTTTCATAATGCGTTATTTGATTTTCTCATTGTTGTCTTATATTGCTGTTACACGTGATATGCGTCTTATAGAGACACCATATTGTTAGGCACATGAAAAACGGACTAATAGAAAAAGCTATTGAAGAATTCAAAAAAAGACGCCTTGATGTTTACAAGGCCGATCCTGACCAAATAGTTCGCGACGCACGTGTGGCGGAGCGAGCAACCAAAGATCATGTCGGACGATGGCTTTTTGAGCTGCTACAGAATAGCGATGATTCCAAAGCCTCGGAAGTTCTTATCATTATTGATAAAGATACTATCTATGTAGCGGATAATGGTCATGGCCTCAAGCCCATAGCCGTTAGAGCTATCTGTGGCACCGATTTCTCGGACAAGACTACCGGCACGATAGGCCGTAAAGGCGTTGGGTTCAAGTCGGTATATGAGGTTTCACAGAATCCACAAGTGCTTACCGTGGACGGCGAGGGCATCGAGTTCAGCCCTAAAAAAACCGAAGCGTGGCTGCGCGAGAACAGCCTGAATGAAGGTCACGTGCCATACCAATGGGTTCCATACTTCATCCCATGGGATGAAGCCCAACCACAAGACCTACATCTTGATGACTTCAAGGTGAAGGCCTTCAAAACAGTTATCAGGCTGCCCGGCCTTTCCCCGGAGAACAAGCAAAAGGTGAAACAACTGCTGTTGGAATGGCCGCCACACTCGCTCTTTGCTTTCCGGTACCTTCGACAAATCACTGCTCCCGGACTAGAGGTTGTCTTGAGTGATGGGGGCAGTTCTTGGTCTTTACGTGACAGTCGAGGGCAGATCCCAGTTGAGTGGTATGTTGCCAAACATACAGAATTCCCTCCCCACCACTTGCTGGAAATACTGGGGGCAGATGAGCGCAAGGCAGTTGCTACGGAAGGGGTCAGCTTCCTAATTGCTGCTCCGCTCGAAAATAATTGCGTCTTGCCTACATCAGACTACCTTCCAGTTCACGTTTTCTATCCGACGGAGCAGAATGGCCCCGTGCGTCTGCTCCTTCACGCTGAGTTCCTAGTCAAAAGTGACCGAACTGCTCTCATGCCAGTAAACCAAAACAACCCCTTCAACGTATGGGTTGCAGACAGACTCGCCTACCATGTCTGCCAGTTTGTGAATGACTCGTTCCGCCCAGAAGCGCCGAGCAGTCATGCCGCCCTGCTTGTTCCGTTCGCAGACAAATCTTCTCATCCCGTTGCCGAGAATTTATGGCTGCGCATAGTCGGCGAAGCGAAGAAACACCTCAGACTTGCCGACGTTGAAGGTTCCCAGCGATTGAGTCTTGAGGAGGCTCGATTGGTCTCCGTCGACGTACGCTCTGACTTGGCGCGCACCTTACTTGAGGCCACTAGTGTTCGAGGACAACTGCTGCATTCTTCATTCGACAAAGACAAAGAAGCACACAAAGCGCTCAAGAATTTGGCCTGCAAGGAAATCGACGATCAAGAAATGATGGCGGCCATTGCCGAGAATGCCGATTCACTCGCCACCGACACACAATGGGTATGGTCTTGCTGGGAATGGCTCGCCGCCTGGGTAGCTCAAAAGCCATACGGAGAGGAGCACAGGAAGAGGATCGAACTTGCTGGATCGCTGCCAATAGTACCTATCGATTGCAGTGTGGTGAAGGCTTCCGACCTCACAGACAGAATTCTGACGTGGAAACCGGATACCAGCGTGGGCAACCTGCCTGATTGGCTGCCGTTGACCTTTGTGAACGACTGGTTCCGCGACCGCATCCAAAGCGAAGCCGAGCAGGAGTCATTGGTCAAGAAATTCAGTAAGGAATTGGGAATCATTGAACCAGGTACAGATGTTATCCAAAGCGCCCTTGGTCGAGCAATCGACCAGTACTGGAAAGACAGACAGGGCGATCCAGAGCGTTTCCTGCTTTTTATTCTTGAGCGGGACTGGCATGAGACGTCTGAAGTTTCGTCATCGTTGAGGCGATGTCCGGTATCGCTTTCACAATCCCTGCATGGTGAAGCGTGGTCAGAGGCCAGTAAAGCATACTTCGGCCGCGAGTGGGGAAATGATTTGCTTGCTAAACTATACGATGGCGTCGCGACAGTCGCATGGGTGGCCAACGATAGTACCGCCATTACAGACGGCACCAGACGGCGTAGCGTTTTGGAGTGGCTTGGTGTCGCCCACTGCCCCCGCATTCTCAATGAGGGCCAAGATAGAAAGTTATGGAAGTTGCCAGAAGACTGCGACCGATGGAAACAATACCTTGACGCGGCAAAAGACTATTGTGGACGGCATGTTAAGCGGATCACCACCGTGTCTAAACTGGACCATATTGTAATAGATAACATCGACGCGGCCCGTGGTGTATTGCTCGTTCAATTAGTCGCTCAACACTGGGAGGCTTACTACCGCAATCTTGCCGAAGTTGCTGCCGAGGGAAAACTTAGCCGTGAGCAATATTATAGGTCGTGGCAGGTAAAGGCAAAGTGGTGGTGGGAAGTCTGCGAGAGATTAAAATTGCCTAGACGAGATGACTACAAGGAGTATTTCCCCCTTACTGCGCTGTGGCTGCCTGACAAGCGGACAAAGCGGGCCATGGGAGGTCTCCTCCCTGTCGTTGACGTTGATGCGTTCAAGGATGAAAAGGATTCCGTACAAGAATGGCTTATCAATGCAGTCGGCCTCCGAACGCGGATAGAGCAACTGACCGTAGAAGAGTGGCAGGCTCTCATGTCCAAATACATACCAGACAATGCCCCCGCCGAAAGACTTCTGTCGGATGAACGCCTTCGAGACAAGGCAACAGGATGGTATGTCGCGTGTCTGGAGACTGCGGCGGAGCATGAAAACATTTCAGAGAAGTCCTTCACGTCTTGCCCGCTCTTATGTCGGAAGGGGTCCGGGTGGCAGTACATAAAGGACGAGCCAAGATATCTGAACGACGACAACGACCTAACCGCGGCATTCGCCGAAGATGTTTGGCTCTTCCATAGTCCCGTCCGGCTGCATTTTGAAGCCGTGAAATACTTTGGTGTTCTGCCTTTGTCGCAATCGGTTCAGGTCAATGTCACAAGGGGGGAACCGCAATCGCCGTTGTCAGGCGAATTGAACATACAGTTCAACAACTCCCTTCCGTATGTGTGGGCTTGGAGGTCATCGCAGAGCAAGCAGGCTGCCGATAAGTTGTCTACGCACCTAAAAGGACTGAATGTACTTGTAGTGCCCTCATTGAAAGCGAGCCTGTCTCTGGCTGGCGTTCAACGCGAAGTCATGAGACGATGGCACCTCGATGATGACACGATCTATTTGCACAAAGACCACTCGACCCAGACTGAATTAGCGCAGGCGCTGGCGAAAGCACTTGAAGTTAGGTCAGAGGCGGATTTCTACGAGAACCTTCTTCGTTGCACTGACGACAGTCAGCGAAAGGAGAAGCTTCTGAGCAAGGGCATAGTAGATGCCGAGATAGACAGATGCCTCCGAGAATACTCAGGACAGTATGCTGAGGAGGAGCCTTACGAAAGCCCTCGAAAGCCAATAAAAGTTGATCAAGGTGGCGGCAGTCAAGAACAGCTACCCAAACAACCCACAGTCGGGCAACCAGGTGAGACTCCGGAGGGGATGCCATCCATGCCTCAAGAGAACGGGAAACAACCCATGCGCCTGAAAGATCCCAGAACAACAAGCTATGTTCTTGGTAACCCACCCAACGGAGATGTCGTCACTAGAGGCGATGGCGAGGGCAGAGTCATGGAGCGGGAAGGGCATCCCCTGACGGATGCGGAAAAATCGGAGTTGGAGGAGGCAGGCAGAGTCTTTGCTGCACGCGAACTGGAGAGTATGGGTTTCTCAGTCGAGAAGATGCCACAAAGAAATCCCGGTTTTGACCTTAGGGCGAAGAAGAAGGGGGGTGAACTCCGTGTTGAGGTCAAGGCTCACAGTGGTCGGGCAACCGTCGTGGATGTAACACACCGGGAGTACAGGGAGTATTTGGATCAGCAAGGATATCGCTGGGAACTCTGGAACGTCGAGCATCTGGCAGAGAACGATGCTATCCCAGTCCTTATCACACGGTATGACACAGTTCCCGATGATGCCCTCGACACCCGGACATTCCGGGTAGACCTAAAGAAATGCCAAAGAACGCTGCAAGATTAGTTGTCCGTATACGAACTTTTCTTGACAATAAGAGTAAAGACAAGAAAGAGATACTACTTCCCGAGAGAGAGTGTTCGGCCTTCTTAGAGTCCAATCATGCCATCTCGTCGGCCTTCCTGCCTCGCAGGAAGTTCGTCCTGGCCTCGTAGTCGAAGAGGAAGAGGCTCCCGGAGCGGTCGCTATGCCAGACGGTGTAGAGCATTGATCTCACTGCCCTTTATCTTCATGTACTGAACACATCGAAAACAGGCCTCTCCCTGGGGGAAAAATGCGGCTTCGCCCGCCGTTGCTCACTTTCCGCCGGGAAGGACCCGCAAGTTATTGATCCTACATCCCATAAACCCGCTTCCTGGTCTTTGCGGACGCTGCAAGAACACCAATGTTCTCATCGACGTAGTCGTAGACGACGGCCTTGTCCTTTCCTCTGGCCGGTCGCATGACCCGGCCGACATACTGGCGAAGCCGGCCGTCGAACTTGATGGGTGTTGCTAGGAAGAGGGTGGTCAGGGCCTTGCAGTCGAACCCCTCGCCAATGAGTTGTCCCGTGGCGATGAGGACTCTTGTCTTTCCAGCGTTGAGCCTCTGGACAACGGCCTCCCTCTCCGTTTTGGAGACATCCCCGGTGAGAATGTCCGAACCGACTCCGAACCTGTTCAGGAGGATTTCCCGGAGGTCCTCGCAGTGCTGCTTCCGGTCCGTCAGGACTAGGCAGATCCCGTTGTCCATTCCCGCTTCTTTGGCTACATCAGAGCAGATCTGAAGGTTCCGGCCAGTGTCCTGGGTGAGTTCGGAGAGCATCTGAGAATATTTCTCCGCTGGGTTATATGCCGTATCGAAATCTGTCTCCCGGGTGATGACGTCGAAGGGGAGGATGTGCCCCTCCTGGAGCAGTTCGTGCTCTTCGATCCGGTGGGCGACGTGTCCTACGTACCAGTATATGATCCTGGAGAGCTTGTCCCGTCTCCAGGGAGTGGCCGAAAGGCCCAGGGTGTATTTGCAATCGAAAGAGGAGACGGCCTCCGTGAAGGTCCGGCTTGGGGTCCGGTGGCACTCGTCGACGATGACGAAGCCGATGTGCTCTCGGATGTCCCGGCCTCTCCCATAGACGGAGTTGACTATTCCAACGGTGATCTGATCCCCGATGGAGAATTTCCCGGCGCCGATCCGCCCGATTTCCTTCACTGGAACGTTAAGAAAACTTCCGATTCTCTCAACCCACTGATTCAGGAGTTCCTTGGTGTGGACGATGATAAGGGCTGGCTGCCTCCTCCGGGCGACAGCGGCCAGGGCGATGACCGTCTTCCCCGATCCCGTGGGGCTGGCGAGAGTCCCGAAGTCCTTCTTGAGGATCCAGGCCAGGGCCTTTTCCTGGAAGGGCTCCAATGTTCCCAGAAATTCGATGTCCACGGGCGGCAGGGTCCGCCTTCGGTCGATGATCTCGAAGCGGATGTTTTCCGCCCGGCACCGGGCGATCAACTGCGGGATGTACCCCCGAGGGATCTGGATCCCGCCGTGGATGTAGGAATAGAGCGCCAGAAACTCCGGGGTGTCGCCCGTCCAGCGGCCCATCCTCTCCAACTCTTCATACCGCGGGTTCCGGAAGGTCAACTGCTTCTCAATCTCCCGCACCAGTCTCTCCGGTGCTTCGGTGATGGCCAAATCGTTCGTAAGGGTAATTTTCATCATGAACGGTTCCTCCTTTGTTCCAGTTTGTTCCGGTTTTTGTTCCGCTTTCGTTCCGGTTTGTTCCGGTTTGTTCCAGGTGCCGTTCCGGTCCGTTCCGGTTTCCTTATTTAAAAGGAACCGGAACAGGACGGAATCCGGAACCGGTCAGAGACGGGAAATATACCCATGGTTGATCTCGACGATCTTCCGTTCCTGGAGTGCTAATTTGAGTTCGCTCAACCGATTTTTCGGAACGCCGGCATCCTTGCAGGCCTGGACCCAATCATTGACAGCAACGCGGGCGCCGGTGGGGGAATACCCTTGTTTTTCAAGTCTCCCACGATTTTCCGCATAAATCCCGTCGAGAAGTTTCAGTGCCAAGCCCTGCCACTTGCCCCCCGACGTGTTCTTGGCCGGCGGAACATATTCGGTGGGAACCAGAACGGCGCTTGTCACCGGCTCCCCGTCATTACCCGGGATGCCCAGGTCAACGGTGGCGATCTTGAACGCCATGGGCTCGGGGTGTTCCGCGTCCTTCATCTTAGTCGCCTGCATCCGGACGATCCCGTTTTCATCCTTTTCAAACCGGTATTCGGAATCCAGCGCCCCCCGGAGAGCCATGGCCCCCCGCGCCCGGCTCTTGTCGCCGTGTCCGCTGTGGTGGATGGGAAGGACGGTGCAGCGATAAGGGATCCGGATCCTGTCCATGGCGGCGATGGATGCTGACATGTCCTTTGTGCTGTTTTCGTCACCTGGTCCGAAGTTTCGGGCCAGGGTGTCGAACATGACCAGGACGAGAGGCGGGTCTTTCGGGATGCCCTCGATGGCCTCCAGGACCTGGTCAACAGACTCGGGGTCGCACAGGCTCGTCGGGCCACTGGAAATGTAAAAAGGGGCATCATCAAGACTTATTCTGTTGGCGATTTCCCACGCCCTCTTGCGCCTTGCCATGCCCCCGCGCCCTTCGCCGATGACGCACAGCACGGAACCCTGCTTTACCCCTCTGCCGTGAAAATCCTTACCGGTAGCGACACAGGCTCCGAGATCGAGGGCTGTCAGGGACTTGCCGCTTTCGGGGTCGCCGAAGAACTGGACGAGGCTATCCGTTTCGATGAGGTCCTTGACGAGCCAGTCCGGTTTCTTGAGTTCCAACTTGGAAATGTGAATGATGTGGAAGCCTCTGGTATTTCGTTCGCCTTCCTGCTTTCCGGTGCCGGTTCCCGCTGATCCATTGCCCCCACCGGCGCGCAGGACCTGATGTTCCGTGTCGTCCAAGTATGTCATGGGTTAACCGGTCTCCCTTCCTGGGAGAGCCAGAGCATTCTCTGAAACGCTCCCTTTTCTTTCCGAAAATGACCGGGAAGCCGGGAGAGCCGCGCGGGGTTGCTGCAGGCCATGTCAATCCCCAGCGGGTTGAGAATCCGATTGTACAGTCTTCCCCGGATTAGCTTCTCCCAGTCATCCATGGTCTCCACCCGGGCGAGCTTCTGGACATCGACAAGGCCGTGAAGGCTCTTCCCGCCGGTGTCGACGATACAGACCACGGGAAGCCGTATGGCGGACCAGAACCGGATCTGCTCCTCCCGGGCCAGGTTGTCGAACTCGATCATGCAGTAGATGAACTTCGCGACGTTGTTGTCCCCCCGGAGGGTTTCACCGTCTTCGTTTTTTTTCGACGCCGGGCGGCCGGTCAAGGGATTGATAATCAGGTGCGGGGCTGTCCTCCCGCCGACGCGGAAATGGCTTATCCATTCGTCACGGGTCCGGATGGTCTTACCCGGGATCCCCTCGTCGTAGCGTTCACCGATAAAGAGCAAATCGTCGGGGAGGTACAGAGTCTCCAGAAAAAGGGCAGGGTCATACTGGGGCTCATCCAGCAGGCGGATTGGGGAGGCCTCCCACAGATCGACCTCGGTGTTAATGGATCCCTGGGCAATGATTCCCCCAAGGGCCTTTACCCCGTCACGGACCGCCGGCGCCGGTCGGGGCTTGGGCTTGAATGATCCCTGCCGGTGGTTGGCCATGGCCTTGTCAATGGCCCTGATGATTTCCCCGTCGGACACCCGTCGTCGCCCCGGGGGAATGGCTTCGCGGATGTGTTTGAAGATCTCCTCCGGGTCAAGGTTAGCGCAGATTCCACTATTCGCAGCGCCCAGCAGACGGGGATTACAGCCATTCCCAAAACCGGGCGCCGGGAAAGAGGCGAGGGCCTCTCTGAAACGGTCGATGGCGTTCATCGGTCGTATTCTCTCCCGGATCTTCCCTTGAACCCTGCTGTCTGGATTCTCCGTGATTCGCAAAAAGAGATGATATCTCGCAGGTCATACCGAACCTGCCTGTTTGATAATTTTATGTAGGGGATTCCTATTCCCAAGGACCGGTCATTCCGGAGGGATTGGACTGCTCTGCCTGTCAGTTCGGCAACCTTTTTCTCCGTAAGAAGTTGAAACGGTATTTCTTTCCCTTTTTCTAACATTTCCCATACCCCCTGAAACGTTGTTATGATTCATGGGTACCATGGGGAAAATAGGGTTACAAGATGGCGAATTATAAAGGGAAACATTTGTCAGGGTGACAATTTTTTGTGGTAAAAAGTGTCACCCCTTCAGCGGTAGGAAATTGGGTAGGGTTATGATTTCGGTATCATGGGAAAGACCCCAAATTCGACGTATCGAAGGATGTTATTGGCTGTTTTTATGTGCCGCCGAAAAGCTCGTTTTACAGTCAACAAAGAAATCTCAAGATCGGCGCGCCGCTGTTTCAAGTGCGTGACGGCAGTTCCCGTGGCACTTTTCAGGTCATTGCGAACTTTTCGAAGTTCACGGACTTCTTTCTTTTCTTTTGCTTTTCCGAAAAGATCAATCAATTCGAGTATGGTAATCGCTGGTTTTTTCCGCTTTTCAGAGACGATTGACAGATAAAGCTGTAAATCTGCGGGTCGGCCCCCCTGCCGTAGGAGTGGAAGAATAGGCTTCGTCCGACCGTTAACTCGATCCTCTATAATTTTATCCTGATAGGCTTTGATTGTGCCTTTCACCTCGGAAGAGAATTCGTCATCGACGTAATCACAAAACATGAACATCAGGATGAGGAACCCGTTTTCTTTCAAGCTCTGGAGAAGTATTTTAAAATACTCCCGGACGAATTCACGCGGAGGGTCTTGATTTTCGGGAGAGATTTTTTCCGCTTTATGCAAGGCTGTCAAGGTATCCAGAAAGAGTCCTTTTGCCTTGTTTTTGGTCTCAATGGTTTCGGCCTGCTTCTTTTTCCCTTCACGAAGGAATTCCATTGCTTCTTTTTTGTCATTCTTGGAACATTGGAGAGCCTCTAATATTTTTTCAATGGTTTCCTGGTTTTTGGCAATAGTTTCCATGAGGAGATCTTCTGTCTGATTGAGCTTGTTTAAAATGGCCGTTGCCTCTTCACCTTGGACGAACTCTCTTTTGTTCCAATCCTTCCGAGCCATGTCCCAGGAAATATCGAATATACGTAAAATTGAAAGTTCATCGTCGTCTTGCAGATCGAATCTCCTTGTGTACACGTGAAAATTTCGAATAGCGGACAGATGTTTCTCATAACACTCCTCACCGTATTTATTGCGATAGTTTGAAATTTCTAAAAATTCCTCCCACAGGGAGAGCAGTTCCTGCTTTCTGTCATCCATGTCGTTTCCTCTCTGTCTGCCGTTGTCAACTGGTGCTACAGGGAAGGGGAGGGAGTGGATCTTCACATCTCCCGGCTCAGAACCATATTCCGTCATCAAGTTATTTGATTAACTTGACCGTTTCCTTCTTTCTTCTCAGACCCGACGGATTGAATGATTTGCCCGGCGACATTAGAAGCCTTCTTCAGGGCTTCATCCCTCAGGTGGGCATACCTGAGAGTCATCCGACTGTCTTTGTGGGTCAGCAATTTCTGCAAGACGTGAAGGTCCACTTCGCCACTTGACGCCAGGGAGGAGGCGAAATAGTGCCGGAGCCCGTGCAGCGGCCTGAAGTCTTTGGGAAGCCCCGCCTTTTCTTTGATCCGATTGACGGCACGTCGGATGTCCACCCGTTGCCTTCCGTCTCTTCCGGGAAAGACGAAATCGCTTTCCGGATTTTCGTTAAGCCGCATGTATTCGGACAGGATTTTTTCGGCCTCATGATTCATGGGAATGGATTCGCTTTTGCCCCCCTTGGGATTTCTCAAACGAATAAAACCCCTTTCAAAGTCCAGGTCGCTCTTTTGCAGTCGAAAGACTTCTCCTCTTCGGAGTCCCGTTACAAGAATCAGGAGCATGATGGTCCGGGCCTGGTGATTCGAATCTATGTTAATGGCGCTCAGTAATTTTTTTAGCTGGTCTTTTGTCAGATCCTCGGTTTTCAGGTTGTCCACTCGGGGCTTCACAATCCTGAAAGAGAGTGGTTCTGTCAATCCTTTTTTAACGCCGTGATTGATGATACGGTCGATGAGGTTCAAAACGTGCTTAACTGTCTGAGGGGATTTTCCTTTCAATCCCCTTTTTATTCGTTCTATGTCCAGAGAAAAAATTTCTTTCGGCTCCTTCTTCCCGAATTTTTTCTTTATGTATTTCTGGTAGCGGCTTTTGTCTGTTTTAAGCGAAGGACTAGCCACTCTGGTCGATTCATATTCCTCCCACAACCTTTGGATCGTCCACCTTGCTTCCTCGGCCCTTTTCTTTGCCTCTTCCTCCCTCCTTCTTTCCGCGTTGGAAGGTTCCCCCTCGATCCTCCGTGAACGCATACGGCTGGCCTTTGCAGGGGTCATGTCGTCCTTGAATTGATGCCCAGCCTTTTCTTCTATCCTTTCACCCCCTCGGCGATAGCGGATGTAATATATCTTCTCTTCACCTTCTCGCGAAACTGCCTCCCCGATTACATAGTAAACACCGGGGTATTTTGTGGAAAATCGGTCCTGTTTTGGCATATAATCACCTGTAATTAAGATCTAATTTTTGATTTTCGTCCCCCACGCTATCCCCCACACACGAGGTGATTTTAGGGGTATTTTGGGGTAAAGTCAAGGAAAGGACAAAAGCCGTATGTTCAATAATATTAATAAGATGGTAAGTATTGGTAAGTACTGGGAATAGTACCCCCGTGGCCTTTCACGCCGACGACCGGGGTTCGACTCCCCGTGGGGACGCCAAAATAAATCAAGGGGTCAGGAAGGGATTCCGGCCCCTTTTTCTTTGTCCGGGCATTGCCCCCCCCCAACACTATCCCCTACAGGCCGGAACGTTTTTTCCAAGTCGCTTCAGCGCTCCGCCACGGATTTTCTGAGCGTTTTTTAAAATCCCGTCCTTTCCCGTCATTCTTTCAAAGGTGCGAGTCGGCAACCGTTGACGGTTCCCTCAAACTGGGAGGAGATCGCGGAGCGGGAGGAGGTGACGGGGCGGCAGGACGGAGTATGACTCGGCTATCGCAGCGGCGGAGGCAAATTGTTTGCTTATAGGATTCGAAACGCTTTTCGCTGGCGAGTCAAGAAGCTCTTGATTCCATGTCTAAAATGGGTTTAAGATAGCTTAAAATGAGAAAAGGAGCACGAGAGAAATCATGAAGATCAAGGTTGTCATTCATGAGGCGGCTGAAGGCGGTTACTGGGCAGAAGTGCCCTCCATTCCGGGATGCGCCACCGAAGGGGAAACATTTGAGGAACTCCTGGCCAATCTCTATGAGGCCGTCGAAGCCTGCCTGTCCGTGGACATGGATGAAACAGCTCTCACGAAGAACGCCAGAATCGTGGAGATCGCCGTGTGAAAAGCTTTTAGGGAAAGAATTTGCCCGCATCCTCGAGAAGAGGGGATGGGTTCTGAAACGAGTTCATGGGAGCCACCACGTGTATGTCAAAGAGGGCAGCCCGGCACGGATCACCGTTCCGGTTCACGGCTCGAAAGCCCTGAAAAAAGGGCTCCTCCTTCACCTGATGAAAGTGGCGGGTCTTGGAGAGGCAGATTTATAAAAACGAAACGTGTCCCGAACCCGATGAAAATGGCTGCAGAGTGGCGGTGCGTGCCGTCCTTCCCATGAAGCTGAACTTTGGACGGCATTGTAAGTAGAGTTAATGGGTGACGACCCTTAAGGGTCGTTTTTTTTGGCGGAAAAGACAGGACAGAAGCCCTATTAAAAAACTACATAATTATTGCGCCTGCGAAAGTTGAGTGACGAAATGATAGGAGCAATTGCCGGAGACATCATCGGGTCGGTTTACGAGGCCCGTCCGATCAAGACCAAGGAATTTCCGCTGTTTCACCCGCTGTGCCGGTTCACCGACGATTCCGTGCTCACCGTTGCCGTGGCCCAGGCCGTCATGACGGACGGGGACTACCGCCGATGGGTGTGGGAAATCGGCCGCCGATATCCCCATGCCGGATACGGCGGCACGTTCAGCCGCTGGCTTCGGTCCGGCAACCCCGAACC